>Ga0194063_10000016_pt1 | contig 149934 bp, 119 predicted proteins | sample SepL3720m_MetaG_FD_155459 | JGI IMG/M metagenome (GOLD analysis project Ga0194063, IMG submission 155459) | Anoxic zone freshwater microbial communities from boreal shield lake in IISD Experimental Lakes Area, Ontario, Canada - Sep2016-L373-20m | ecosystem: Environmental > Aquatic >... | reverse complement strand
CCTTCACCTCATCTGGGGCGTTCATTACAAATGGTAGTGGACAAATCGAATATCTTATCGTGGCGGGTGGTGGCGGCGGCGGAAATAATAATGGTGGCGGTGGCGGTGGCGGTGGCTTTATTTCTAATAATTCAACAATCGGCAGTCCCGGTGCATATTTCGTTGTCATCGGAGAGGGCGGAACCGCCAATGGCGGAAAAGGTGGCGATTCATCCTTTGCAGCTGCTTTTGCAGCAGGGGGTGGTGGCGGCGGAACAAGCGGGGCAGGTTCGGATGGCGGAAGTGGTGGAGGTGGGACAGGAGGAGGTAATCCTGGTGGGCTAGGCGATATACCCAATTGGCACGTGGCCCAAGGATACAATGGAGGTGGCGGAATCCTTGAGTATATGCATAATCCAGGAGGAGGCGGAGGCGGCGCAGGTGGCGTTGGTCTTGATGGAACATCTCAGAAAGCGGGAGATGGTGGACCCGGCCAAGCATCTGATATAAGTGGAGATACGGTATATTATGCTGGTGGCGGTGGAGGAGGCATACAATTTGGAACGGCAGGAAGTGGTCGGAACGGTGGCGGAAATGGCGGAGCAAATGGGCCTGGAACTGCCGGAGCTGATAATACGGGCGGCGGCGGGGGAAGTGGCGGAGGTAGTTTTGCAGAGGCAAAGGTGGCTCAGGTATCGTCATCATACGGTATCGATACCCAGCTCCGTAAGTCCGACTATAGTGCACACCCACCGATCTGAATTCGTACATGATCCTCCTGTCGGAGTCAGAGTCATCCTTCTTTTTTCGGCTTCTTCTGGTATACTTGCAGGGCCTTATGTCTATCCGAAATATTGCTATCATCGCTCACGTCGACCATGGTAAAACCACTCTCGTCGACGCCATGCTCAAACAGACCCACACGTTCCGCGACAATCAAAAAGAGATGACCCAGGAGCTTATCATGGACTCAAATGACCTCGAAAAAGAAAAGGGTATCACCATCCTCGCCAAAAATACATCCGTTCAGTACCACGGAACCAAGATCAATATTATCGACACCCCAGGCCATGCTGACTTCGGTGGCGAAGTAGAGCGCGTGCTCAACATGGCTTCAGCTGCCATCCTCCTCGTTGATGCAGCCGAAGGACCCCTCCCTCAGACTCGTTTTGTACTCAAAAAAGCGCTCGAAAATCATCTCAAACTCATTCTCATCATCAATAAAATCGACAAGCGCGACGCACGACCTCGTGCCATCATGGCAGAAGTTGAGAATCTGTTTCTCGAACTGGCTCATGATGAAAACTCATTGAACTTCAAGACTCTTTTCGCAGTCGGTCGCGATGGGAAAGCATTTCTCGAGTTACCTGAGACATATACCTCATCTGATCCTGGTGATTTGTCGCCTCTGTTTGACACTATCATTAAAGAAGTTCCTGAGGCAGTGAAGGATCTCGACAAGCCATTTCAACTCCTTATCTCGACGCTTGACTCTGACAACTATGTCGGCAAGCTCTGTATAGGTAAAGTTACCCGAGGGCGTTTGAACAAAGGTGACAGAGTCACCATCGTCGATCAAACCGGTATCAAAGGTAATTTTAACGTAACCAAACTGTATACGAGTCGAGGACTTGCTCGTGAGGAAGTCTCAACTGTATCGAGTGGAGACATCATTTCTATCGCTGGCATCAGTGAGTTGACCATAGGTCAAACTGTCACTGATCCAAAAGAACCTGTTGCCTTACCCTCAATCTCTGTTGAGGAACCAACAATCAAAATCACCATAGGCCCAAACACTTCACCTCTCGCAGGCAAAGAAGGTAAATACACGACATCACGTCAGATCAAAGAACGTCTCCTCAAAGAAAAAGAAACAAATCTTGGACTCAAAATAGAAGAAAGTACGGAATCCGTTGATTTCATCGTGTCAGGACGAGGAGAGTTGCATCTATCGATACTGATTGAGACGATGCGACGAGAGGGATTTGAGATGCAGATATCAAGACCACAAGTCATTTACAAAGAGGTTGACGGCAAGATGTGTGAACCTTTCGAAGAAGTTACTGTCGATGTGAACCCTAATTATGTCGGAGCTGTAAATGAAGAAATGGGCAAACGCAAAGCGGTGATGCAATCGATGCACAACGAGCTGACCGGAAGTGCCCGCCTAGTCTTTAAAGTATCAAGTGCAAATATTCTCGGTCTCCGCAATATTATGTTGACCAATACGCGAGGTACGGCTGTCATATCTACGTATTTCCTCGGATATGAACCAAAAGGTAGCAAGCTCGAATCACTTCGCAACGGTGCTCTGGTAGCTACCCAAACGGGATTTGCTGCGAGCTATGGACTCGTTGGAGCTCAAGATAGAGGAACGCTCTTCTTGAGTCCCGGAGATCCTGTGTACGAAGGCATGGTGGTTGGTGTCGCCTCAAAGCCCATGGATATTGAAGTAAATGCTATCAAAGAAAAACAACTGACAAACAATCGATCTTCAGGTGAAGGAGTCAAAGAATCACTAACCTCGGCAAACAAACTATCCCTTGAGCAGTCCCTCGACTTCATCGAGGATGATGAACTGCTTGAGGTGACCCCGATTAGTCTGCGTATACGCAAACGATTCCTCACTGAGGCTGATCGACGCGTAGCCAAACGCTCTCAGACTAAATAACTCCAGTGATACAGCGTTGGTAATAAAGTAAGTCATATGTCTGTATAATGACTCTAGTATGTCTGAAACTGAAGCTACTAAAGAACGAGGATCAAGCAGTGGAGGTGGAGGATCTGCTGGATTTATGACATTGCAAAAAGCCGTCGAACTTGGTGAGTACAAGCCTGAGGTATTATCCCAATATTCTGACTGGAAATTATTATCCAAACACGGCCAACTTCAATTTATCCGTACCGGACTCAGATATCACAAGGGTCAGCTCTTGACCCAATACGCTTCGCTATTCAATATTCCCAATTATTCACTCAAAGCAGATGAGCTTGAGCCCAAACTCAATCATATCCTTGATTTAGTGAAGGAAGTTGATCGGGATGAGGAGTATTATTTAGCTAACTATGTCTAAATCAAAACTATTCGCATTTGATCTGAATGGAAAAAAACAAAAGACACTTATAGGTGTTGTCTTGATTGTGTGCATTGTCTCTATCGGATATGGGAAGTCGATCAATCAGCGTGTGCAAGATGTCGTGGGAAGATGCACCACTCATCATGCAAATTATGAAGTGATTACGTACATGCAACAAGCTAAAAATTATAATCTACTTGTCGCAGACACAGGAGAAAAACAAGAATACGGGCTCATGAACGTGAGTTCAAAAGCAGATATATGTGGCTATGATGGAATGATATTCCGCTATACCAGTGCCCAAATCTACCCGTTTTGGAATAAGGATACTTTAGTAAATCTTGACCTGACATGGCGCAATGATGTGAGCGGATATCAGTCAACTGTAAAACTTCCCAGTGTTCTCGATCAAGGGGTACAGACAGTGTCTCCCCGGGCACCTATAGATACTGTGATCGAGATCATTAGATGAGAATTCAGTTCACAGGATGGTCGGTCGAGATTGACCACAGAGAAATAAATACGTTTATAGGTGTTTATTTAGACAATGCTTCGATGCCGGGTAGGGTTCCTTTCTCGATGAACTCGAGCATAGCTCCCCCTCCTGTTGAGATATGAGTGATTTGCTCGAGATGTTGCTCATTCGCGATTGCTGTGATTGTGTCGCCACCACCAATGACAGAGACTGTGCCTCGGTTTGTAATGATCGCTTCGTACACTCCATCGGTACCTTTCGCGTATCGCGAATCTTCATTTTTTCCCATGGGTCCATTCCACAGTATCGTTTTTGCTGTGGAGATAATTGACGTATATTTTTTCACTGTTTCGGGACCTATATCATATGCAACACCATCGTCACCACGAATATAGTCGACCGGTTTGATTATTGTCGGTAGGTCAGGGAGGCCACTTTCAAGAGCGAGTTTCCCCCCAACAAGCACGTAATCTGCGATTTTTGAAAGCTTCGTGATGAGACCAAGCTTTGTATCAACCTTTGCTCCCCCAATGATTGCAATAAAAGGATGAGCAGGGTTTTCTATTAGTCTTCCGATCATGTTGATTTCTTTTTTCATTAGGAGTCCTCCATAGTGAGGGAGAAGCGCTGGTACACCAACTACCGAGGCATCTGACCGATGAGCAACTCCAAAGGCATCGCCAACATACACATCAGCCATTGACGCAAGCTTTTTGGAGAAGTCTTGATCATTTTCTTTTTCTCCAGAAAAAAATCTTAGATTGTCTATCAGGGCGATTGAGCCATCAAGAGTAGCTATATCTTTACTCCATACATCAATATTTTCACTTGATGATTTATTTTGATCATATCCATAAAATGTTACCGGCATATCGATGAACTTTTGCAGGCGTACTGCTATGTTTGTCAGACTTGAAGCAGCCTCATACCCCTTTGGTTGACCAAGATGAGAACAAAGGATTAGTTTGTTCCCTCCTGACAGAAGATGTTTAATAGTCGGTATCGCTTGACGTATCCGCTCATCATTGGCAATGGAGTGGTTTTCGTTTAGTGATACGTTAAAATCAGCTCGCATTAAAATACGCTTATTATGCAAGTCTACTTCGTCCACATATTTGATGGCCATATTTTGGAATGAATTTATACAAAAGGAGCAAGCTTGCTCGTCAAGTCAACGACTCGATTGCTGTATCCCCACTCATTATCGTACCAACCAAATATCTTTACCATATTGCCGCCAACTACCTTGGTATAGTGTGGGTCAAAAACGACAGAATTAGGGTTTCCAATGACATCTGAAGACATGATGAGCTCGTGAGCATACTCAAGCATATGCTTCATTGATCCCGTTGCTGCAGACTGAAACGCGGCATTTATCTCATCGGCATTTACATCATGACTGAGCTCAACCGAAAGATCAGATGCGGATCCTACTGGTACGGGGACACGTACTGCAAACACTTCAATTTTGCCCTTCAGATCAGGGATTACCTTAACTACTGCTTTAGCTGCGCCAGAGGTTGAGGGAACAATATTCAGCACTGCAGATCGAGATCTCTCAAATTCTTTGTTCGCATCATCCATCATGCTTTGGGTCATGGTATATGCGTGGATAGTAGTCATATGGCCTTTCACGATACCAAAGTTATCATGGAGCACTTTAAAAAGTGGCGCTGCACAGTTGGTGGTACAGGAGGCATTTGAGATCACAGAATTATTTTTCAATACCTCATCTGTATCATTAACCCCTATCACTACAGTAGCCGTCTCGTCTTTTGCTGGTGCAGTTAGAATGACTTTTTTCACAGTATCGTGAATATGTTTTTGCAGGTCTTCAGACTTTGTAAATGCTCCCGTTGCATCGATTACAACTTGTGCACCGTACTGTCCCCATGGGATCTCCTCAGGTGTCGCAGCTAGCGAGCAATTGACTTGAACGCCATTGATCATGAGTCCTTTTTCATTCGACTCAACTCTCTGATGATATCGGCGATAGACAGAATCATTTTGGAGGAGATATGCCATAAGACTGTTTTCTCCTTTTCGCGTGTTTATTACAACCAATTCGAGGTCATCACGATCCATGATAATTCGAGTGACTGCTCGACCAATACGACCGAAACCATTTATCCCTACCTTGAGTTTTGACATATGACTTCAATAAAACAATGACTAATATGAAACCGTGGAAAGATCTAGTATCACTATACCAAAAATGAGCGTGAAGAGCAAAAAATTCATCTAATCATATACGGTGAGCTATAAGAAGCATTGTTGATGCGAATATAGTTCTATGAGCGCAGGGCTCCCAATCAAGAAATTAACCTTTTGATGGAGATCTGAAGGCTTTCGATCAAGAGGATTTGACCCGTCACTCAACGCTTCTCCTCAAGCTATCTCACAAATGAACGAGATTGGGTTTGCCTCATTAAACATAAAAATGATCAAGCTCATTATTTGCCAGTCTAGTCATCAACGACTCAGCCCACCATACTCATAACATCTGCCACTGACTTGTTGTCTACGGTGATGCCATAGATTGCGTCACAGAGTTTTACTGCATCAGTGAGTGATCTTTGGTGGACATTTCTTCCAGTTGCGTTTCCGCGACATCCTGCGACATGAATCTGATCATGGAGCGACTGCAAAAACTCAGGGATAGGCTGTGATGATCCTCCTGCGCAGATGACACCTGTTCTGCCTGCTGCCTGAACGGCTTCTTTAAGAGCTTCACCCTGTGATGTAGTTTCAGATTTTGGTGGATTCACTTTCACAAAATCACTACCGAGACAGGCGCCAATTCCTGCACATCCTGCAGAAATGTGGGGGTCCTTTTCATTTACGACAGCTTTACCTCGTGCATATGCCCAGATGACGGTAACGAGTCCATGTTGATGAGCATCATATATGAGCTGTGAAGCCTCTTGGTACATCAGACTTTCATTTTCACTTCCCGGATAGATAGTGTATCCAACACCAACGATATTCAACCCAGATTGTTTTTTGAATTTCATCAGTTGTTCGGTTGTTTGCCATTGACGTGAAATTGGTTCGGCCTGCTCAGTTTTTACTCGATCAGTTTTTGCATTCATTTTGATGATATAGGGAACATCCTTGTAGTCTACGCCATACCGAGCAATCAATCCCATCTGTGAGGCAAAGGCACCAACTTTAGCCTTGCTTGCTATCCGAAAAAGATGTTCTGGATTCGCATCATCTGGATGAGTATTTGGGCCGAAATAATCATCATTCATATGTTCAAGTTTTTGGTCTCCTGCAAATAAAAACAAACGTCCAGTACCGTATGTAATACGCTCCATATTTGCTTCATAGACGAGGCGTGCACTTGAAGCGACATCAAGGGGAATTGAGAGGTTCATAGGGGTATTTAAGTTATAAAGTTACAGAGAATCAGTCGTCACAGAGTAGTACCGAGAAGGATGAAAGTCAAATATACACAAGCTGCGAGCCGCTAGCTAAAAGCCACTCATTTCCCAAAGTTGCGTTTTTGTTCCTGATACCAGAGTATTGCCTCATCTAGTTGTTTCGGACCAAAGTCTGGCCAATATATTTTGGTAAAGTAGAGCTCGCTGTAACTAGATTGCCATAAGAGGAAATTTGACAGTCTGACCTGGCCGCCAGTGCGGATTACTAGGTCTGGCTCATGCTGATCCTTCGTATAGAGCCTTTTGGCAATATCACTCTCCGTCAGCTTGTCGATATCGATTCCATCCTTAATGATGGCTTTCACTGCATGAAGTATTTCCTGTTTGCCACCATAGTTAAGAGCAATATTTAGAGTGAAAGAGTCATTATCTTTATACGATTGCTTGAGTGAAGAAATGAGTTTTTGTAATGTATCAGGAAGTTTCGTAACATCTCCAATGACGTTGACCCGCACACCGCTGTCGACAAGTTTTTTTATTTTATGTTTGAATCCCCAGATGAACAAATCAAAGAGACCTTGTAATTCGCGACCTACTCTACTTGTCAGATTTTCAGTTGAAAGTGCATAAACCGTCAGTGTTTTGACTCCGATTGATGATGCATACTCAGCCAATCGCTCAAGATTTTCTGCCCCAGCCTTGTGACCCTCGAGAGCTTCCTTGCCGTGTGATTTTGCCCATCGACGGTTCCCATCCATGATGATGGCGATGTGTGTAGGTATGAGCTCTTTTTCTTCTGGCATGTCGAGATTATAGCTCATCATTCTATTACCCCATCCCAATCGCTTACAAACTTCGTGAGGCCTTGATTGAGCAGTCCACCCTCGCTCTGATCGATTGAGTAAGTGGAGAAGTCATCTGTGTAGCTCAGATCATTGTAAGGCAATGGCCTCAAATTCTTTGATATTGTATATGTATCAGGTGACTTTTTGCCTTCTGCAACCCATAGTTGAAATGTTGCGAGGGGAGCGGTGATGATGTCAGCACCATACGCAATGGATGCATAGAAGTGATCCATATTACGAATTGATGCAGCAAGTACTTCTACATGAGGAATACTTTTTGCTGTTGTGCTAAACGATTTGTACATCTGCACAATATTTTTAATCAGGTCAACGCCTTGATATCCCCGATCATCCCATCGACCGAGAAAGGGTGACACAAATGCTGGAGAGCGAGTATTTCTAGTAGCACTGTAGACAGCTGCTGCTTGGTCTTGGTCAAATACCAGTGTCATGTTCACTCTGCCTCCCTTTGATGTGAACTCATATGCTGCCTTCAACCCTTCGGGGATAGTAGGGAACTTCATATATGCATTGGGAATCCATGTATACATACTCTCAGCTTGCTTGAGCATATCTTTGGCTGAAGTATCCCAGTTAGCATACACCTCTATCGAGATGGCGCCATCAGGGATGATAGAGCTGATATCTTGGATAGCTTCCTTATATATAGTGAGCAAATCAGCTTCTTTGATCTTGCCACCCTGGATCCGCTTTTGGACCTCGGGATTTTTTACAAGAAGGGTGGGATTGGTCGTTTGACCATCGATTTTGCCGACCGTTGACTTCATCTCACGGGTCGCAGCTGGATCACATGAGTCGAGGAAAAATTTGGGAAGCGACATACGTATTTAAAGTGAAACGTTTGTAATGTATCACCAACTTAAGAAGTAAATAGTGATTATTAGTATATATGCCAGAGAAGTGTATTACAAAAAAATCCCCCCGCCGAAGCAGGGGGTTCAGTTTCAAAAAAAGAAATATTATTTCTTTTTCTTTGAAGCTGTCTTTTTCTTTCCGACGCGCTTCACTGTTTTCTTGGCTTTTTTGGTTGCCATAGGGTGTACACCTTTGAGTGAATTTGTAATACTTAAACTACATCATAGTGATGTTTTGTATACATGTCAAGCTAGACCTTGTAATCCTACTAGTACACTAGTACCATAGTATATATGTCATCAGAAGCTCATGAAAAAACCGAAATGATCGCCAAATTATTTCTTAGTACAAAGGGTATCGCATCAATGCGCAAACTCATCCATGGATTATTCACTGAAAGTGAAATCCTTGAGTTTGCACAGCGACTCGAAATCGTTCGGCTTCTCAAAAAAGGTATGCCGCAACACAAAGTAGCGCTTCAATTGAGAGTAGGAGTAGCGACAGTGACTCGAGGTGCAAAGGAAATCAAACTGGGCAGATTTGCGAATGTGTGACAAATATTTCGTAAATACCGATCGGTATTTATATGCACACCTTAGGACCTCAGTGACATGAGAGGATCTGCTTGACTCCGAGGACTATGCCTTTCATTGATCCATGAGTGCGAATTTGGATAATCATATTTTCACTACATGTTGGATCATATTTGCAGGTATGTCGGGGGAAGTGAAGTGACCGCATGATAAAGTCCCGCACCGGCTCAAAGTGTTGGTAGAGTCGGATGATATATATGATACATTGTCTTGTCATGATGCTATAATAACTCATCGTATTATCTCATATTTCTATATGCGTATCACCATACTCACCCTTTTTCCGGATATGATGCGTGGGATCCTCGATACATCTATCGTAGGGAAAGCCCAAAAAAAAGGCGTTGCCACCGTTGACTATATAGATATTCGAACGTTTTCGTCTGATTCATACGGATCAGTTGATGATCGACCATATGGGGGAGGGCCGGGGATGATCATGAAAGTTGACGTACTCCATGCCGCTCTCAAATCAGTCGTTACAGAAGAGTCATACGTCATACTTACCGCTGCAGGGGGAAATCTCTTTACCCAAAAAAAAGCTCGTGCATATGCTGATACCAAAAAACACCTTGTCATCATATGTGGCCACTATGAGGGAGTTGATGCGCGCATTCTCACATATATTCATGAAGAAGTTTCTATCGGTGAATATGTATTGACGGGTGGCGAGTTGCCAGCCGCCATCATCACAGACGCCGTGGTGCGATTACTCCCTGGTACTTTTGCAAAAGAAGGAGTAGCTGAAAATGAGACATACACAAGATATTCCAAAGAACCTCCTCAATATACGCGACCTGCAGTATACGACGGTCAATCAGTCCCCGACGTGCTCATGGGAGGAGATCATAAGAAGATTGAGGAATGGAAAAATCAAATTCAAAAAACCTGATTCATTTGGACTCCTCGTGATTATTGTGCGTGACATGCCTCATGTTGTATGATGTAACCACTGGGTTTGTCTATTTATTTTATTCATAGTATGTTTACTCCTCGAACACCTCAAACTTTCTCGCCAAAGATTTTCGAAATGTCGGGAATTTCAAAAAAAGCAGTCGAGGAGCATTTGAAGTTGTACCAAGGATATATTGCAAAGTATAACGAGATCAATGCAAGTCTCGAAAAATTGACTGACGATGATTATGCGAAGGCGAATCAAAGCTACTCGCTCATTCGAGAGCTCAAAGTAGAAATGACATTCGCATATGGAGGGATCACCAATCACGAACTGTATTTTGGACATTTGGGTGGGGTAGGGTCTGCTCCCAAGGGATCATTGATGCAACAGATCGAAATAGACTTTGGATCATTCGACTCGTACAAAAAAGACATGAAAGCCACAGGGATCGCTGCACGTGGGTGGGTCTGGACTGCTTGGAATGATGCAGAAAAGCGTCTATTCAACTACATCGGCGACGCTCAGAATAGCTATCCTGTGTGGGGATGCACGCCCATTGCAGCTCTTGATACATACGAACATGCATACTTTATGGACTTTGGAGCTGCTCGCGCTACATATATAGACGCATATTTCGCACATATGGATTGGACGGTAGTAGAAAAAGCATTTGATACGATCAAGAAGTAGAAAGAGATCCAATCTGATATAGTTATACACATGAAACACTCTTCAAACTCTAAACCATCGGCTTATCAGCGATACTTTAACACCGTCACGCCACTCTCAAAGATTTTGACAGCCGTGGTATTCATCGTTCTTCCTGTAATTACTTTCTATATCGGCTTATATCTCGGTATGACTCGATGATATGTCTAGTCCCATACCTACTCATGTAGTAGCTGTTTTCGCTATCGTATGTCGGGGTGAGCGCTTTCTCCTCGCCCAGCGCAGTTATTCTGATGATCAGGCTGCGGGACAGTGGTCATTTCCTGGGGGCAAAGTAGAAGCAGTCGGAGGATACGATATCATTGAAGATACTGTTCGTCGTGAGGTGTTTGAAGAAACAGGCATACAGATCACTGATTCAATCGAGTACATATTTTCTCAAGGATTCATACGATCGAGTGGTCATCATGTGGTTGGCCTTCTGTTCCTCTGCGAATGGAAATCGGGCGAAGGAAAGCCAATAGAGGATCTTGAGCAAATCACATGGAAAACCCTTGACGAGCTTGTCTCCATGAAGCTTTCTCTCCATATGCATGATATGGTTTTGCGTTTACAGCAACATATTCGAACGGCGAAACGATTGGCTCATTCATGAAACATATCCGCGATATGTCTGCAGCATATATATTCTTTCAATATCAATCCTCTATATAGAATTGGATTGTGCTGATTTCTGATAGATTCCCCATGATCCACTTTGAACTCGTTGCAAATGCTCACTGATTTTGGTACAAGTACATCCTAGGATATGATCAATCTCATCAATGTAACCAAAAAGTTTGGAGAAAAAAAAGCGGTAGACTCTCTGAGCATCGAAATCAAGACGGGGGAAGTCATTGGATTTCTTGGAGTCAACGGAGCTGGCAAGACCACTACGATGCGCATGATTACGGGAGTCCTCAAGCCCTCGCTGGGAACGGTATCCATCGATGGGGTAGATCCAATTGATCATCATATAGCAACTGCCAAAAAGATTGGTTACCTGCCTGAGAACAATCCACTGTATCCTGATATGAAAGTATCTGAATATCTTCACTTTATCCGCGAAGTCAAAAAACACGGGAGCTATCTAGAGATAGCAGAAAAGGTGGGTCTCAGTGATATGTTAGATACCAAAATCGAAACCCTTTCACGCGGATACCGTCAACGCGTAGGCCTTGCTGCCGCTCTCCTTGGAGATCCTCATATCCTCATCCTGGATGAGCCCACATCAGGACTCGATCCGATAGAGCAAGACCGTATCAGAGCACTGATCACCGAGCTTGCGAAAGAAAAAGTCATCGTCTTTTCAACACATATTTTATCTGAAGTCGAAGACATCGCAACTCGCATCATCATCATCAACCGTGGAAAAAAAGTATTTGATGGTCCCAAACCCAAGGGAAAGGGAGCGGTCGAAAAGCTGTTCAAGACAAAAGTGCTCGAAAATGAAATAAAAAAAGATAGCTGAAGCTTGATACACTCAACTCGTCAGAAAACGATTTGAGATAAGCAGAGGTATTTAGCAGTATTAATCAAACATGAAAGCGTTAATCAAAAAAGAACTTGGCCACTACCTCAATAATCCCTTTGGATATATTGTCATCATACTGTTCGCAGTATTTGCAAACTTTATGTTTATGAAGGATGTGTTCGTGGTAGGACAAGTATCAATGAGACAGTTTTTCGCATTGCTCCCATGGATAGCTATGATTTTCGTTCCAGCGATCACGATGCGCGCTCTCACTGAGGAGCGACGAACGAATACCATGGAGATATTGCACACGATACCCCTCACAGCAGCTCAGATAGTCATGGGTAAGTTCATAGCACTTGTGATAGTGGCGATGATTGCTCTTATCTTGACTCTCGGTCTCCCGGTAAGTCTCAATGTACTTGGAGCTGGTTCAGGAAGCAGTCTCTATCTACCGGAGGTGTTGATCGCATACGTAGGCGTGGTTCTCTTTTTTGCTATGGCTATTTCGGTCTCATTGTTTCTTTCCGGTGGGACGAACAATCAAGTGGTTGCATTCCTCCTCGGTGCTCTTGCTCTTTTTTTCCTCAATGTCATCGGCACAGATATGATCAACTCACTCGTGCCTCGGGCAGTGGAGGATGTGCTGACACTATTGAGTCCTGCAAACCAGCTGGACTCGTTCATCAAAGGCGTCCTCGATATACGGAGTATTTTCTATTTCATCAGTACTACAGCAATCATGTTATTTTTGACGATCATGGATATTGAAAAAAGAAGTTGATCTATTTTATATGAAAATCCAATCTATCCTCTCCAAACTCCATCTAGGCAAATCATCCCGTGATGTCGTCGTTGGAGTCATCATAGCTGTACTTGTTGGAGTCAATGTCCTCATTGCTCAAGTTCCTTTCAAAGTAGATTTATCGCGGGGACGAGCATACACGCTGTCAGCAGCTTCTCAAAAGATCGTTAGTGGGATTAAAGATCCCATAGAGATCACCTTTTTTGCGAACGGTGACCTCCCAACAAAGTTTCAAAGTACTCGGACCGAAGTATCCGATCTCCTATCAGAATATAAGCGAGCGAGCTCAAAACTTACGATCAAGACGGTTGATCCCAAAACTGATGACTCCGCAAAAAAACTAGTGACTGAGTTCCAGATACCCCAACTCGAATTTTCATCCGTGGAAAATGATCAGTTTGCGGTGAGCAATGGATACTTTGGCATTGGTATCAAGTCCAAAGACAAAACTGAGTCAATACCAGCAATTGACACGCAAACGCTCGAATACAACATATCCTCAGCCTTATACAAGCTGTCTACAACGAACCAAAAGAAAATAGGCATGTTTGGTGGTGGACCAGATCTGAGTCAATATGGTCAGCCAGGATCAGGCGAAACGATCGAGACCTTGCGACAGATTTTATCTCAGCAATCTGTCGTCGAACAAATCGATCTCAAGATGCTTGATCAAAGTGTACGTCCTGTCATCGTATTGGATGGTGCGAAATCGCCAATTACAGAGGAAAGTATTGCAGGCCTCAAGGCCTATCTGAACAAGGGAGGCGCCGCAATATTTATGACTGAGGGCGTGTCGGTGAGCAATGACCTCGTTGGCACAACTGCCCCGATGAAACTCAAGTCGCTGCTTGATGAATATGGTATCGCAATCCAGCCCAATCTCGTCCTGTCAAACCAATCTGAAATAGTGAACTTCGGTACAGATCCGAGCCGACAATATATTTCAAATTATCGTTACTGGATCAGGACAAATATTTTCAATCCTGCCGCATCATATATGTCCAATGTTGGATCACTCACTTTCCCCTGGACGTCATCTGTCTCTGTCCAAAAAAAATCAAATGTTACCCAAACTGATGTTGTCCGATCGACAGCTCAATCGTGGACGACCACTGATATATCCGATCTCAAGCCAACCACCGAAAAAAAACCTACTGATACTGGTATGAAGAAGCTGATTGCCTATGCGAAGAATCAGAATACAAAAGGAGAAATAGTCGTCATCCCATCAACCCGATTCGTCCAAGATGCATATCTGGGTCGATCAGGCAATCTCGACTTTATGATCAACCTCGTCAATGAATTCTCATCAGGAGGAGCATTATCAGGTATCCGTGCACGAGCAATTCAGACATATCCTTTGCCATCTATTGCCCCAGCACAAAAGGACTTGTTCAAATGGGGCAATGTGTTTCTGTTGCCTGTTGTATTTGTGCTCTATGGGATCCTCAGACTGCGCAAGAGAGTCTAATAGAAACGGGCTTAGTCCCAACTATTCCTTACTGTGGTATCATATCTCACATGATTGTTCGTACTCGGATCGCGCCATCACCAACTGGATTTCCCCATATTGGCACTGTATATCAGGCTTTGTTTGATTGGGCGTATGCGCATCGCCATCAGGGGCAGTTTATCGTCCGAATAGAGGATACTGATCAGTCACGATTTGTAGTTGGCGCTGAAGATAAGATATATGCAGCCCTTGACTGGTTTGGGTTGGGCGAGGATGAAAGTCCACGCAAAAATGGCGCATTCTCACCATATAAACAATCAGAACGCTTGGACATATATAAAAAGTATGCCGAGGAGCTCGTTGAAAAAGGTTATGCATATTACTGTACAAAGAAACCTGAAGAGCTCGAAATCCTGCGTCAACAAAAGCGAGTGAGGAAACTCCCCCCCGTAATCAATGAAGAGTTGCGGATGCAGAAGCACAAAAAAGATTCATTATCTCCTGGCTCATACGTGATACGAATGAGAATCCCAGATAACGAGAGAATCATCGTAAATGATGGGGTAAGAGGAGAAATAGTGTTCGACTCAAACTTGATCGACGATCAAGTTATACTCAAATCAGATGGATTCCCGACATATCATCTAGCTGTCGTAGTAGATGACTATTTGATGAAAATCACGCATATCCTTCGTGGGGAAGAGTGGATCAATTCAACTCCAAAACATATATTGCTTTATCGTTTTTTTGGATGGGAACCACCTCTATTTTTCCACACATCGCTACTGCGGAACCCTGATAAAACCAAAATGTCCAAACGACACGCACATGCAAGTGTGGATTGGTACAAAGAGCAGGGCTATCTGCCCGATGCTATTTTGAACTATCTTGCTCACATGGCATGGCGTCATCCCAAAGAGACAGAAATATTCTCACTGGATGAGTTTGTGCAGGTGTTCGATTTTGCAGATATGAAAGCCGTTGGTCCCGCTTTTGATCTCAAAAAGCTAGAGTGGATGAACGGTGAATACCTGCGTGCGACTGAAATAAATAATTTAAAATTAATAATTGAAAATTACCTAAAAGAATACGGTAAAGACTCCTACGAATTGGCCAAATCAAAACAAAACCTTTTTAATGCTTCGTTACCTCTTATCCAAGAAAGGATCAAAAAGCTTTCAGAGTATTGGCCCATGTGTTCTTTCTTTTTCACTCGACCATCCTCATACGAGTTGAGTATGGAGTCATACATTTCCTCGCTCAAGAAGACAATAGAGGGGCTTCAAAATGTGTCGGACTGGAATGCTCAAGTTATTGGTGAGAGTATGCAAAAAACGTGCGAAAGTCTCGCTGCGAAGAAAAGCGACTATTTCATGATGATGCGAGTTGCCATAACTGGGCATAAAATCTCTCCACCTCTGAATGAGAGCATGGAACTGCTTGGTAAAGATGAGGTGATCGACAGACTGCGACTGATTTGTGGATGATGTAATATGTTGCGAATAGTGATCTGAATATATTGGCACTTGCATGCGCATTTGCAGAAGTGTATCATGGTAACTCAGAGGGTTTCAGATATTATCATTCCTATATATGTCGACAGACGGCTTGTTGGAAAGCACCAAATCAAACAATGTCCATATCAATGGAGAGCACTCTGTTTTCAGAGGGTTGGGTGTATCTCATATAGATGGCGAGATATACCTCTTGATTCATGCGAAACAAAATGATGCGCACCATTTTCAAATCACCCTCTCAAAAGATGCTTCTGATTTTAGAGTGATCGAGGAATCAGTCAGTATTCAAATAGCAGATGAATGTGAGGATATTTCCACGGTGGCGAATCTCCATCTCTCCAAGACTGCTGCAGGCTATGCACTTTTTTATGAAAAAACAGTAGGGACTTACAAGCGCGCATGCTTTGCGACAGCAAAAAAACTATCACAATTCGTTTTCCAGGGATATATAGATCATTGGAGCGAGGTGGGAGCAGTAGTGCGAGCGATACCAACAGTTTCGGGATATTTGAGCATCCATGCTAAAAACGGAAAGATTATTCTGTCTGCTTCATCTGATCTTTCTAAATGGACTTCACTTGATGGAAAAGAACACGAAATACACGACTCCTACTCAGCCATCAATGTTCAGCATATATCTTGTATTCAACGTGATGGTAACACCTACTACGTCTGGTTTCATTTCATCAATCCTCACTTTTCCCGCCCCGTATGGTCGGTCGGCTGGTTCAAACTACAACTGCTCAACTCAAAAGCATATGTGTCTCCCGCACATCATGTCTGGGAACAGCCACATGACTGGCAAAATACAGATGTGTATCCTGTCGGCGCAGTGAGCATACAAGATGCTGTTGTTGGATACTGGGGTGTCGTAGGAGTAGGACTGTTCTCAGTACGATATCGACGCTACGCTGATCGACGCTCATCCACAGATCCAGAGGTTACTTTGACCAAGCACGAGTCCAACCCTATGGTCGCTCCATCTCCCACTGTCAGTTGGGAAGCATTTAACACACTCAATGCTGCAGTAGTTCAGACTGAAGATCAAAATGTGCATATTTTATACCGAGCTCAAGGACATGACTATGTTTCTGTGCTCGGGTATGTGAGATCGAAAGATGGCGCGAGTATCGATTATCGCTCTCCAGTCCCTGCCTATACGCCATATGACGATTTTGAGAAACGTATACCAAATATCCAGATGACCAAAGGCATGAACTATGCGTCTGGTGGAGGATACGGAGGTGTTGAGGATCCCCGGATCACCATCATAGGCGATCGGGCCCACATGATATATGTATCGTACGATGGATATTCGCCGCCACGCCTTGCTCTCACCTCAATCAAGCTGGATGACTTTCTCGCACAACGATGGTTATGGGAAAAACCAGTTCTCATCTCTCCTCCAGGAATCGTAGATAAAAGCGGGTGTATCCTACCTGAAAAAGTTAATGGGAAATATGTGATCTTTCATCGGATTTTCCCAAATATTCTCATAGACTATGTAGACACTCTTGAGTTTGATGGTACATCATGGTTAAAAGGAGAGTATGTCATACCCATTCGAAAAAACAATTGGGATAGTCGCAAGATTGGCGCAGGCGCTCCCCCGATCAAAACACCCTATGGATGGCTGCTCATATACTACGCAGTTGATGAGTTGGACGCTGGCCGTTACAAGATAGGCGCGATGCTTTTGGATCTCAAGGATCCATCCAAAGTGCTTCATCGGACAAATAGTCCCATACTTGAGCCGACTGAGTGGTATGAAAATAATGGATTCAAGCCAGGCATAGCCTATCCATGTGGAGCAGTAGTGATCGGCGAGACGCTCTATGTATATTACGGTGGATCAGATACCTATGTCTGTGTCGCGACGGCGAATCTTCAAGATTTTCTCAACAATCTACGCTATCATGAGGAGGCACATGTGAAGGGGTCGGTCGTTCATAAAGTGTTTCAACATTGAACTAATTGGTTTATTTGATACATATTTTAAAGTAATGAGTATATTTACCCTTACCCGATCTGAAAACAATCCCATCGTCAAGCCGAATCCAAAGGTTTGGTGGGAGGCGCAAGCTACTTTCAATGGGTGTGTGATCAAGGAGGGTGATCAATTCCACATGTTGTATCGCGCTTTTTCAGAAACGATAGTCATCGAAGGCAAAAAACTGTCCTTATCGACTGTGGGATATGCCTCATCACCTGATACGACACAATTTACCGGCAATCGCATGCTCATCCAGCCCGAAGCTCCATGGGAGGAATATGGCGTAGAGGATCCACGGATCACGAAAATAGACGATGAGTACTTCATATTTTATACAGCTCTCTCTCAATGGCCGCCCAATAGAGATAGCATAAAGGTTGCTGTAGCAATCACTACTGACCTTGCAATCATCCGGGAGCGCCATCTGGTGACCCCGTTCAATGCCAAAGCTATGACTCTTTTTCCACAGAAAATAGGAGATAAATACGCAGCTATACTCAGTGTGGATACTGATCCTGGTCCATCATCTATCTGTTATGCAACGTTCGATACAAAAGAAGAGATCTGGTCAGAAGCATATTGGAAAGAGTGGTATGAACACAAAGATCAACAGGTGATCCCCCTGCGCAATCAGACGGTTGATCAGGTAGAGGTAGGTGCTCCTCCCGTATGGACACCGTATGGATGGCTACTCGTCTATGCTGATATTGAAAATTACTTTAGTAATGAAAAAGTTTTTAAAATCAAAGCAGTGCTCCTAGATATTGATGATCCTCGTCGCATCATTGGACGTGTTCCTGAGTTTGATTTCAAACCAGAAGCAGAGTATGAACTCAAAGGCATGATCAATGACATCGTGTTTCCTTCGTCTGTCGTTATCGATGGAGAAACGCTGTATATGTATTATGGTGCAGCTGATACGACCTGCTGTGTCGCCTCGTGTAGCATCCACGACTTGTATGCTCATCTGCAAATGGAGGGAGCCCGCTCTATCAGACTTCAGAGATATGATGCAAATCCGATACTAGAACCAAAAGGAGATGGAGGATGGGAAAGTCAATGTGTTTTCAATGCTGGGGCAATCGATCTGGATGATCGGATATATATAGCGTATCGTGCGATGTCTGCTGATAACACGTCAGTAGTCGGTCTCGCAATATCCGACAATGGCATTGATATCGCCGAGCGATTGCCAGAGCCTATATATGTCCCACGTACGTCTGCAGAGTTGAAAAAAAATCCTGGTGGGAATTCTGGTTGTGAAGATGTTCGTATGACCCTCATCGATGACACGGTGTACATGTGTTATACGGCATACAATGGCGTTGAAGCGCCCCGGGTAGGGTTGTCGAAGATCGGCAAAGGTGATTTTATAGCTCGTGACTGGCAAAGGTGGTCGACCCCGCAATATATTTCGCCAGTTGGATTTGATGATAAAGATGCGTGCTTCTTACCAGTGAAAGTGTCAGGAAAATACTGGATATTGCATCGTCTCAGCCCTGATATTTGTATTGATTTTGTAGATGATTTATCAGTATTTGACCAAGGGTATACCCTCGATTCGAAAGTCAGGATAGGACCACGTCTCGACAAGTGGGACAATCTAAAGATTGGGATCAGTAGCGTTCCTCATTTGACTCCATATGGCTGGCTACTGATCTATCACGCTGTATCAAGATTTGACCAGGGGTATCGACTCGGAGCAATGCTGCTTGACCTCAAAAATCCCGCACATGTAGTCGCTCGCAGTGAGGTGCCAATACTTGAGGCAGAATGTGAATGGGAAAAGAAGGGCATCGTCGACAATGTCGTGTTCAGTAATGGGACGGTTATCAGAGGAGACACGCTATATGTATATTACGGTGGGGCAGACAAGGTGCTGGGAGTTGCTACGGGGAGCGTGAGCGCAATTCTTAGCCATCTACTATATCAGTAAGAACCGTTGATTTATTCAGTCACAGACTTCAAAGCGAATGATTTTCACTTCGTCTTCGAGAGTGATGTCTCTTGAATAGTATTTTTTGTATTGGCTAAGAATATCTATAATATCTCCAATTTCTTCATGTCCTTTACGATCAAGATCATCAATATTCTTCAATTTCTTTCTGACAACAGAAGTAATAATCAACTTTGCATTTGGTTGACGAGTAAACTGGTGGACACAAGTGACAAACTCACCAGCAGTAATATTCTTATCGTCAAAAAATCGCCATGTTACCGTCTTTGACCCATTCAGCACGAGGGGGATGAGATGAGGTGCAAAACCAAGCTCTTTCATATTCTTCAATATCCATCTGCAACTGCGGAGTGCTCGTAGAAAGTGATATGTGATTGTGGGGTTAGATTTTCTTCGACGGTAAAGTCATCATAAAAATCATATCGCTTATTCTTCACATCATCCTTTGTGATCCAAAAATTTTCCTGATGCTGCGTCTTCGTGATCATAGATCCTGTAAAATCGCTTACCAAAAATATGTAGAAAATGACATCTTGGACATCTTCTCCTGATGGACGATGACGAAGTTTGTGATAGATTTTCTGGAGATTGAAGTTTTTTGCTGTGAGTCCTGTTTCTTCATATAACTCGCGCTGAGCTGCTTCGACAAGCGTCTCGCCAAATCTGACCTTTCCAGTGATGCGACCAACTTTGCCGTAGTATGGATGACGAAGTCGTCTATTTACGAGATGTTCGAGTGTATTTGCATTTCCACTTTTCCTTACACCCCAGATGATGATTGAAGTTTTTGGTTGTTTCTCAACTGTTTCTATAAGGTCATCCATCCTATTAGTAAAATCTTTACCTTTATCCGAAAGAGTATACAGAGCATTTTCCTTCATAACATATCCCATATCAATCAGCTGCTTGAGATGATAGTTCATGTGTTCACTCTCAAGACCTTCAACGATGAGTCGATTGAATCTCTCTCCCTCAGGACAGGTTGTGAGGGCGCGGAGGAGGGCTTTTTGATAATAGTGAATATTTTTATTTGTATTCATATGTACATATTATGTATTCGAAAGGAAATAAATCAACTGAAGAAGATTTGAGCAGAGTCATTCCTTCTTAGCGAACAATATTTCGACAATTGTCCCTTGAATCCTCACGCATACCTGGTTCCAGTTTGGGTCCAGTTGATTCGACCTATGCTCTTCATCTGCGTCAAAGATCCACTCAACTAGATGTGTTCCTGTCAATCTATATCCGATACTATTATTTTCGCCAATGGATACTAGGCCTGGCAAACTTGACCAGTTATCCTGGTTATCCAGATACTTTTTAAATCCTTCGTGTGCATCTAGTTTTCCCAAGTCACTCAACTCATATATTCGTACATCTGCAAAATGGCAAAGACCATCATTGTTTTGTAACTCTGAAACATTGTGAAGTTTACGATACAGATTAAGTGCATCGGTAAGTTCTGCAGGAGTTGACATGATTGGATCTTTTCCCACGTTGATTTGATAGAGATGATCGGCAATCTTACTTGCTACTCCCCATTGCATAGTTGGTATGACAGCCGGTATTTTTAGTGGAGGTGTAGTGGGAATAGGTGCTGCCGTTGATGTAGGAAGCATGGCAAGCGTTGTTGGTATTGGACTTGGTTGAGTTGTCGGTGTGAGTACGGGGGCCACAGCGATGTAGGATGCAGGTTTTGGAGGAAAGAGAGATTTGCCAAGTGTGGACATGCTCACTACGAAACCAGCAAAAATGCCGAGTAATGTTTTGAGTATGGTGTTTACCATTAGTTCATTGTACTCATATTTTTCTGACAAATCAGCATTGCTACATCCACCTCGTCATATAAATCAAGATGGTTAATTTTGGCCATCGGATATTTGAGCCTGCATATACTCATCATACTGTTTTGCTACCTCTCTGGTTATTGGGCCAACTATACCGTTTCCCACTGTATTGTCGTCTATTTTCACAACTCCAATCACGCCTCTTCCGCTTCCCGTGAGAAAAACTTCTGTTGCGGTCGCTAATTCAGCCAATGAGATATCACGGACCTCGATCGGAATAGGCAAGTGGAGTATTTCGAGGAGTATGTTTCTTGTGATACCCTCGATAATATTCGTTTTGGTTGTCACTAAAATATTATGTATGACAGCAAAAATATTATTACCCGCTCCCTCAGTGACTCGTGAATGTTCATGGTAGATGATATCGGTCACATCATTCTTATCCATTTTTGCTCTTTGTCTAATTGCCTCAATGTAATTAGTATGTTTTGCTGCTGGATATGACCGTTGAAAGTCTACAGTAATAGCCTTGACACCTTTTTCATAATATTCCGATGGATGTGGTCTGTATCTATCTACAATTATCACGATCGTCGGAGTCTCTGCTTGAGTAAGTGATTTTGATACTCCACCTGAGATGATTGTTTTGAGCGTGATTTCTGATTCAACATCATTTCTTTTGATCGTTTCACGTATCCAGTCTTCCAGTTGCTGTGTGGTCCAGGGGATATGGAGACCGATGACTTGCGCAGATCGAAATAGTCTCTGTACATGGTCTCGAAGCTTTATGACGTGATGATTATGTGTCACTATGAAATCAGCCACTGCATATCCACGCATATACCCCAAGTCTCGTGGAGAGATGAGTAGTTCGGTCTCTGGAACAAATTTACCGTTAAGAAAGTGGATTGTGTTTTCCATGTGGCAAGTATACCGACAGAGAGCGATGCGCGAATTTAAATACTTCTCATACGTGTGAGTTCTCCACGAACCTGCGGCTGGGAAAAGATGGGTGGCTAACGGGGCTTGGTTCGACGAGCTCACCATAAACTTCTCGCCCCGAAGACTCTGGGTGGCTAACGGGGCTCGAACCCGCGACAACTGCTTTCACAGAGCAGTGCTCTACCAAACTGAGCTATAGCCACCAATAGAAAGTACTAATTAAGTCATCAAGTCTAAAGTCTATGCAATCTTACCGTCCACGAAACTATACGTTTGACACTGTCCACTAAAGTATATCTCCCATAACCATGCCCGTTCCATTGGCACAGAAACGGGAAATACAGAAATATTCTACCATATTTTTGGGTTTTATGTTGATGGGACAGTCAAAAGTCTTTCCTAGGATTTGTATTGTCCGAGCAAGTAGACTACAATAATAGTCATGTCTGAGACCACCATAATCATCTTACACGGTTGGGGTCATTCCCGTGAGTCGTGGGCACCATTTGCGCGGATGTTCCAGAATGTTCATGTAGAGGCAATAGATTTGCCCGGGTTTGGAAGTGAACCGCTTGTATCACCAGATTGGGGTATACCGGAGTATGCACAATGGGTAGTTGAAAAACTCAAAGCCATTAGCACCAAGCGGAAAATCACCTTAATTGGACACTCATTTGGTGGACGGATCGCAGCATATATTGCGTCGCAGGATCCGGTATGGTTGGACCGATTGGTTTTAATTGGGGCACCTTGTCTCTATATTCCGAGTCAAAAGGTCCGCATCCTCAAGCGTATTGCAAAAGTGGCAAAATTGATTGGTCTCGATGGCAAATCGCTATCTTTGAACAGTGAACTAACTGATGCGGACAAAAAAGGTTTGGGTGAGATTTATCGTCGGGTCGTATCATATGATCAAGCAGAGGAATTGCAGAAGATCAAAGTTCGCACGCTTATTTTACGAGGGAGTGAAGATACCTATCCAGATGACAGCATCTGTGCTCAAATGCACCGCCTTTGCCCTCAAAGCGAGTATACAATCGTGCCAGACATCGGGCACAACATCCATTTAGAAAGCCCAACTCTTTTGTACGGAAAAGTACAAAAGTTCATTGAAAGCACGCATTGACCTCGTTTTTGATGATCAGTTAAGCATTTGCCCATATAGACATGATCAAATTAATTACAAACACACTATTTCCATTCACAGACTTTCTCTACATTCTTCAGATGGAGGAGTATTCAAGCAAGCGATATCTATACTGGTTTAAAAACTTTTTTTGGCGACGAGGGATACAAAAACGTCAATTTCTCATGTTGACAGCACGTGCACGGATAGTTTACATACTAAGCGTGTTTATCTTTGTTGCAATGTGGCTAGCTTTTCTTTCGATTATTATCCCAAACTATTTGCTACTAGGATATTGCACCGTTGCCTCTCCGGCATATATCGCCGGAATCTCTATATGTACGCTGATTTTTTCTGAAAACCTTATTGCTGTGATGATGCTGCTTCTTTCATTTATTTATATCCCTTATATCGTGCTCTTTGCTCATTTGATTACGTGTCCCTTTGTTGATATTTTCATCAAGAGGAAAATACGTCATGCACAATCAGTCGTTGCTGCTATGGAGGATTTAAGAATCATTGCTATAGCTGGGAGTTATGGCAAAACATCTGTTAAAAACTACCTATTTCAACTTCTCCAGCATACATACAAGACGCAAATGATTAGTGGCAACATCAACACCAACCTCGGTATTGCCGACTGGGTACTGACGCGTATCCATTCAAATACCCAAATTCTTATCGTTGAAATGGATACGTATCATCCTGGAGAAATTTGTCTGAGCAGTTCTATTACACCTCCAGATATCTCTATATTGACGAATATTGGAGACCAACATCTCATACGTTTTGCATCAGATAATGATCATGTTCGGGCGCTAGCTGAAATATTCACTTGTGCCAAGCCAGCTGCCCTATGTGTGGCAAGTACAGACACATGGAGAACCATAAAACGACTCCATATACAGACGGATGAGAGAGTTGCTCTGTGCGTGGTGGATAATGATCGTCCATATCCTGAGGTAGATACATCTCATCTATCGCTCGCCCAAAGGTCTAACCTGACCCTGGCTCTGCGTGTTGCAAAACATCTCGATGTTCCCTTGAGATTTGCTACCGATGTTGTGCAAAACCCGTTGCAAGTTGATCGAAGAGGCGCAATATCAAAAATATACGGATACGAAGGAATCGATGATTCATATAATATTTCATATACTACTGCATGCATCTCTATTGAGCGGGCATATGCACTAGCAAAAGACAAGCAAAAAAAACTACTTGTGGTCACGGCTGGAATACCAGAGCTCTCACTAGCGAATCATCACAAAAACCAATTGTTGGGCGAGTTATTAGGAAAGGTTGCTCAGTTTACTTATGTCCTTGCGAGTATATTTTCGGATGAAATCACCAAGGGGATAGGGGATGAGGGGAAGTATATGGTAGTGGAAAATCTCGCTGATTTTGTATCACTGGCACAGGTGAATCACCCTACGAACGAGTACATACTACTCGTCTTGCCAGAGTTGAACGATTTGTATTATTGAGTGATAAATTTGTCGACAATATCACTTTTATATTCCAAGTTGAGCGATGTTTTCGCAGCGTGGTCCTTCACAGCCTGCTCCAATAGATCGGTTATTTGCTCTTGGAATGATATCCCCGATGCCTCCCAGAGATAAAATGCCATCGATCCGGGGATAGGATTGATCTCGGTCAGATACAACTCACCTTTTGCAGTGTACATAAAATCTATACGTACCATGCTCGTGCACCGACAAGCTGTAAAGGCTTTCTTTGCAGTCTCCTGAATATTCAGCTTTAACTCGGGGGAGATCTTTGCAGGAAGCTCACGCTCGAGCGATGCCATACCTGATGCTCCCGTCTTTTTGCCTCCTCGTTCATATTTGTCTGCAAAGCTTAAGATTTCTTTTGATGACAATGGCCGTTCAATCTCACTTGCTTCCAATGTGCCACCGATTGACCGGACTGCACAGTTGTACTCCTTAAAGTCAGTCAGATACATTTCTACCAGTATCTCGCTGTCCATATATGATGACTCAACGAGCGCTTTCTCAAGCTCGATTTCTGTATGCACTACCTTGATTCCGATACTTGATCCGAGATGGACAGGCTTCACGATGAGAGGGAGAGTAAAGTTCGCCATAATATTCTGCGTCAACGCATGAGAGTCTCTCTGGATCGTCTTAGAAAAATAAGACTTCCCTGGCACAGTAAGAACATGTTCTGTAGCAAGCGCAGACTTCGTAAGCTGCTTGTTCATTGTGATCACTGCAGACTCCTGTGATGGACCCGTATAGGGTACTCCGATCGTCTCCAAAAATCCCTGGACGGGTCCGCTTTCTCCTGATCCACCATGAAAAGCCATATATGCTGCTGATGGAGAAATCGATTTTTTGATGAGACCTGTTGTTTGTATAAGCGGATCTTTTGCATCATGATGGCCGGTGATCGCAAGTCGTCTGCATGCCATAAAGTTTTTTCGTGACGTGAGCGCTGGCAGATATAGCATCTGGCCATTTTTGCTGATGTATATTGCATGAGGAGTGTAGCGAGTACGATCAATTTTTTCAAAAACCTGGAGCCCTGTTATGATAGATACTTCATGCTCAGCTGAGATGCCTCCGAACATGATGAGAATGTCTTTTTTCATATCACCAAGTATAACATCTCGTTATGCGAGGCATAATATTCGTCAATACCTCATAGTCTATTGTGCTCGATTCGTTAGCTAGATCTGACACGCTGATATGACTGGATCTTTCTGTCCCGATGATGATCACTCTATCTCCGACTTTTGCCTTAATATCAGTCACATCGATGGAGCATTGGTCCATCGAGATGCGTCCGACAAAGGGGACCTTTTTTCCAAGAACGATCATTTGCCTTGTGCTTTGGCACTGTCTCATGAGGCCATCTCCATAACCGATGGGGACTAGGGCAATCCGACTTTTTCGGGTAGTAGTATATGTGCTCCCGTATCCAATATGCTCACCACTCCCTAAGGTGCGGATATGTATGATTTGCGAAGTGAGCTGAAGTATGGGCAAGAAATCATCAGACACTTTTTTATAAAGGGGGTGTCCTTTTGGCAATGGATTGATCCCGTAGGTGATGATCCCTGGTCTGACCATAGTGAAGTGCGTTGATCGATCGGTCAGCATGGCTGCGCTATTTGCAGCATGGATCAGTGGGGGAAATATGTTTCGTTTATGCAACTTACTCACGATACTATTAAATAATTTGAGTTGAGAATGCATGTGGGTTTGGTCAGGATCTTCGCCGTTTGCAAAGTGAGTGAATACCCCTTCAAGTTCAAGGAACGGTGATGAACGAATCAGATCGACCAGATCGTCACATTCATCAGGGTCACAACCTGCACGGTGCATTCCCGTATCGACTTTCAGATGGACTTTGGTTATTTGACCTCGTTTTTTTGACAATTTTGCAAGGCAAGCTATCACTTGCGGATCCATAACGGTGAGGGTGAGGCTGAGATCAAGCGCTTCATCACATGAGTCTGGGTCAATATAGTCGATGACCATGATGGGATATGTTATCCCAGCCTCGCGTAACTGCCTTGCTTCATAGAGACAGGCAACCCCTAGATAGCGCACTTTTTGAGCAGCAGCTGCCTGGGCAATCTCGATGATCCCATGGCCATACGCATTTGCTTTTACAACTGCCATGATCGAAACATCTCTCCCAATTTGGGATTTAATCTTCGACAAGTTTTGTGTGTACTTTGCTAGATCGATGTAGGCAGTTGTGAGGCGGTCTGACATATGATGATATGACTCTGACTGATAATTACGCCTTTACTGTAGGTTGAGAGGACAAATAGATGAAGTGATTATTTTTTGAAGGTGATCGTGAGCATTCGCATTGAGGGAGATATGGGGTGTACCCAGAAGTGAGTGAATGAGTTTGTGCGATAGCGGCACTCATAAAATAGACGAACTGTCAGGTATAGAGCTCCTGCCAATGCTTGTCCACCTCGACAGTGAGGTCGAGGAAGATGTGCTTCTTAGTTGCGAGCTCAATCTCTTTTCGCGCATACGCACCGATCTCTTTGATCTTTCGTGCTCCTTCGCCAATGAGCATCTTGCGATAGCGGATATGTGTGGTGAGAACGCGTGCTTTGATGTATGTGGTGTCACGGTTGCGAGGAGTGATCTCATCGATCACAACAGTCGCTGTATATGGCACTTCATCTCCGTTCATTAGGAAAATCTTTTCCCGAATGAGTTCGCTGATGAAGATGCGACTATCCATGTTTAGGACCGGGTGTGTGAACGTCTCAGAAAGTCTATTGTCTGTCTCCTCTTGGGTGGAATCGGGCAAGAGCTCAAATAGTCTGTCAATGAGAGGCTTGAGGTGTTTTTGTTTGAGAGCGGAAATTTGGAATACGTCCTTGAACTCATCTTTCATGAACTCATATTGAGCCAGATATGTTTTTTCTTGGAAATCAATCTTGTTGATAACCAGAATCACAGGTTTCTTGATTTGACGAACGAGACCAAGCACTTTTGCTTCTTCCATATCGCGACGTCTCGTATGATCGACCATATAGAGGGCTACATCAAAACCATGGTTGAGGGTTTTGAGAGTCTCACGGTTGACTTGTCGTGAGAGTGTATCGTGGACTTTATCGAAAATACCTGGAGTATCGACGAATACCATATCTCCCCGTTCTTCAGCGTAAACGCCACGAATAGGGAAGCGAGTGGTCTGGGGCTTGGGGCTCGTGATGGATACTTTGGTCCCAATGATATTATTGACAAATGTCGACTTTCCGACATTTGGACGTCCAATGATGAGTACTGTACCACTTTTCATAGATTAGCTTACCAGAAAGATCTGGATTGATAGATAGTATACCTCATTTATATCGCTTTTTGATACGAAAACGAGTACTATTCCCTCATGCCCGAAGACAGAGATGTTCTACGCCAAATCAAAGCAGGAGATATTGACCGATATGGCCATTTGGTCGACGCGTATGAGCCTGCAATCAGGCGATATATCCGTTCGCGTCTGTTTGATCGAGACCACACCGATGATTTGGTCCAGCTCGTTTTCATCAAGTTTTACAAATCCATCGACTTATTCGATGATACTCGCCCAGTCCTCCCGTACCTGTACGCCATCGCAATCACTGAGTTAAAAATGTTCTTCCGAGCTCAAAAAAAGGGAAGAGTATCGCTCGAACAGGTTCAGCACACGCTCGAAAGCGAACAGGTGGGGGAGGATATCGTTCACCAGGATGAAGTTGTTCAAGCACTCGATCAGCTCTCGCATGACCAAAAATCTGCACTTTTGATGTATGCTGAAGGATACAAATATCGCGAAATCGCCGCCCGACTCAGTAAGCCAATTAACACGATTCGCACGCTGATCAGGCGTGCACGATTAACAGTCACATCCAAACGAACATGACCACCAATCATACCCATGAGATCATGGCACAGATCAAATCCTACGAACGGCGATCGATCGTGATGTATTTTATCATTCGTATTGTCATCATCGCCGTCTCGCTGGCAGTGAGTGTGCTCACTGCCCAGGCTGCATACACCTTCTTTGCCGAACAGGGGAGATTTGAGTTCCTTGAGTTGATATCTGTTGATACACAGATGCTACGTGAGTTCCTCGCTGGCGAAATCGTGAGCATCATCGCCGATCTAACGGCGGCAGAGCGCATCACTATAGCTGCAGGACTTCTCATTGGCTCATTTGTCGCTTATCGGCTCATCTGTGCACTGCCGGTACTCACTCGTAAGTGGTCCGCTCTCCGGAGGATATAGAGGCGGAGATATGGTAAAATGCTAGCGTGCTCCATGAATCATGAACCATGAAATATGGAACATAAGCCCGCAACTAGAAGCTAGTAGCTTCCCATGCTTGTAGCTTTCTTTTTGCCCAGTGTCCGACCAGAGGGAGTCCCGCCTTGGCGGGATAATGGTACTTGAGCGCAAGCTCAAGGAATGAGCCCTAGGTAGGATGAAAGTGTGAGGTGTGAGATCGGTAGATGCCCAGTGTCCGACCAGAGGGAGTCCCGCCCTGGCGGGATAATGGTACTTGAGCGCAAGCTCAAGGAATGAGCGCTAGGTAGGATGAAAGTGTGAGGTGTGAGATCGGTAGATGCCCAGTGTCCGACCAGAGGGAGTCCCGCCTCGGCGGGATAATGGTACTTGAGCGCAAGCTCAAGGAATGAGTGCTAGGTAGGATGAAAGTGTGAGGTATGAGATCGGTAGATGCCCAGTGTCCGACCAGAGGGAGTCCCGCCTCGGCGGGATAATGGTACTTGAGCGCAAGCTCAAGGAATGAGTGCTAGGTAGGATGAAAGTGTGAGGTATGAGATCGGTAGATGCCCAGTCGTCTAATGGTAGGACAGCAGCCTTTGGAGCTGCTTATCTAGGTTCGAATCCTAGCAGGGCAGCAGAAGTGAGTGGGGGGATGCGGATCAGATTTTAATCCCCGATTTTTCAAGACATGGAACAAGAAGCTCGACTGGCAATCCATGAGTACACCCTGTTAAAGATCCTTCAATCTTCTCAATAAATCCCAACTGATACGTATACGCTGGAGAAAAAGCTGCGGCCCATTCTGTGACGGGATTATTCATCACAAATTCGGATATTTCCTCATCTGAGAGCTTTCGGAATTCATATTTTGTGAGAGTGGTTTTTGAGAAATCGATACTATTGTTCCTATCAAGATAACAAAATCCAGTATAAAGCGTACAATTTTTGTTTGCCTGAAGTTTTAACATTTCGCAGGCTTCATTTTGAGACCGTGGCTTTTCTAATACTATTCCATCACAGGCACAAAAAGTATCTGCCGAAATAACTATTCCCTCATTTGCTTCAGCGACCCTTTCTGCTTTTGCTCTGGCTATCTTCTCAGCTCTAAGTTCGAAATTCTTATCGCGGATGATTTTCTCATCAATATCAGCGGGAATGACCGTGTAGGCGATACCTAATGCATCCATCATTAGTTTTCTTTGCTTGGAGTTTGATGCCAGTATTATCTGTGTTGGTTTTTGATGGTCAGATATCATAGTCAGATTATATCAGTTCCATCTTAAGACTCTTTCTATACAATCCCATTTGACACATTTGTTCCACCGAAGATGTACTTAGATCAAAAAGAGGGCAAAATTTTCCTTTGTTTCAATCAATAAATGACATTGAGACATAGCCAATGGTAGTGTACGCATGTTTATCCGTTAGCATAAACTCTCAGATCTGGGATATATATACTCACTCTGTCGCTCAAAGATGGCTTTACGTCCTTCACTATAGCGAACCAACATAAACTCAAAATGACGAGATGGTTCATCTCTCAACACCTGCGAGACTGCCCGGACAATAATCATCATATATAATTACTCCATGAACTGGATATTAGCAAGCGTCTTCATGTTTCTAAGCTCAGTCGCCCTGTATCTATTCGTCAGAAAAAGTAATGACTTAAAAACTCCGCAGCAACTCAATAACCTTGCCATGTTTCTGATACCTGTCATTGTATATTTGCTATTAAGCATACAAGCGGGCACGCGATTTACTCTCAAACCTTTCGAGTATTTGCTCATATGTATTCAAGGAATATTTTTCAGTTACCTAGGCAACGTTTTTTCGTTGAAAGGCATCAAGTATTCACCCAATCCTGGCTACAGCTTAATTATTTCCAAGAGCTATGTTGTTTTCACTGCAATAGCATCGATATTCATTTTCAGCGCACCATTGACTGTGAAGTCTGTCATGGCAATAATCCTGATAGTGGCATTTTCTGCCTTGATTATGATTGATAAAAAACGGAATGTATCTGTTTCAAATAGATTATGGCTTCCCTATACATTTGGCGCATTTATCTGTTGGGGGATGCTCGCTTTGAGTTCAAAATATCTGCTTAATCTCGGCGTGCCAATATTGACGAGACTGAGCTATTCGATGATTATTGTCACTATATTAATCTTAGGTGAAATTAAGATGAAGAAAGTGTCTATCACCAATATCACAAAACCTCAATTTCTAACATTAGCCATGATAGGGGTATTCGCAACATGCTTTAATTATTTTATGCAGGTTGGATTCAATTTGGCTCCAAATGTTGGATATGTTAATGCAACCAACGCCGCATCAATATCTTTATTAACACTTGCGTCTGCCTTTTTATTCAAAGACGATCTATCTTTTAAAAAGCTGATTGGAATTGCAGGCGTTACGGTAGGGCTGCTCATATTGTTTTTATAGGATTTTCCTGGGGCATACTAACAAGGTGAGGTCAATTCAATACTTCTCATTAGAGCGAGTAGACGATGTGTGAAAAGGGCAATGATATAATAAGCCATTGTATCTACAAGCTTCCTGATAGTTTTTGCGTTATCCGTTCTTCTGTCTTATTTACACGGTATAGAGTGTATTAAAACGAAATTTTACGATATTGAGCCAATGGAATTGAAAAAGTTGTGGATACAAATCAGACTTTTGCTTGATATGGTTTAGCTGATATTGGATTGGAGGAGCAAAGCAAACTCTCTATGTGGAATTTGTTTGCGCTCTCCTAATCAGTTCGAGTGCTCCATACAGTCCTGCATCATCTCCTAGGATCGAAATAGAGACTTTCGTGCCGTTGTTTTGTGTAGAGTCAAATTCGCTTTTAATTTCCATTAACCTAGCTTTTTGCTTTGTGACTATGCCACCCCCAACAACTACCAGTGTAGGATGTAGCTGATAAATGAATATTTTCAATTCGTTAGCGAAGTCATTTATGATGGCCTGCCACTCATTTTCACTCAATTGGTCACCAGTCTTGCCATATTTCATATTTACATTCGCGCCACCACATGCATCTTCTAGTCTCTTGAGATAGAGACTCCAGTCAAGCTGCTCAGCAATCACTGTATCGCCGACTCTAGCAACTTGTGCACCTCCTATGCCTGTGCCCCAGGTTATGTATATAAAGTTGCCATCAATCCCTCCGTATTGTGCAGTCCCCAATGCACCTGCCACAGCATCGTTCTCGATGTATACGGGACAAGTGAATTCACTCGAGATTGCTTTCACAAAAGGTTTATTCGCCCACTCACTATTGTGAGTTGGAAGACTCATTTTGTTTTGGTTACCTGTCCAGTCGCCTGGGAAACTGATACCAATGGACTCGGTGTTTGATGATATATTCTTCATTTCTTTTATCATCCGCTCATAATCTGTAGTGAAGTTGTGCGTGAGTGTATACTCAACTCGAGTTGAGAGGAGTGGGTGGAGGAATGACTGGGAAGTCGCGATGCGTATATTTGTTCCTCCTACGTCGATTGCTATGTACATGGTTACATCGTACCTTATTTGCGTAAGTAAAAATACCGTTGTTGATCTCTATTTATTACATATTCATTGACCTGACAGTATAATGATGACATGCGCATGAAAACGTCGAAAACGTCGAAGACGTCGAGGATTATATTGATCGTTTGTTGCTCAGCTTTGGTGAGTTTAACAGTCTTTTGCTGGCAGGCAGCACGCTTGTCTCCCTCCATACCTTACTCTGAATCCTATTTGAGTCAGATTATTCCTAGTGTGACCAGTAGCCCTATCAAAGCTGCATCTGTTTCTGCACGAATGACGCCAATTGCGAGTATTGATGCTACTTTGCGAATCCCTATCATTACCTATCATTATGTCGAGTATGTGCAAAATCCTAACGATGCGATGCGTCACAAGCTAGCGATCAATCCTGCGCTATTTGAACAACAAGTAAAAGCACTTCATGACCACAACGTCGAAACGTATTTTGTAAAGGAAATTCCCCGACTGTTGAACCAGGAAAATGAACTTGCTACCAGGAGTGCTGTGCTTACTTTCGATGATGGATATCGAGATTTCTACATCAATGCATTCCCTATATTAAAAAAGTATAAAACCAAAGGTACGATCTACATCATCTCGAACTTTCTTGATCGATATGATTTTCTCACAAGAGATGAAGTCGCAGAGATGCTCAAAAGTGGTTTGATAGAGGTTGGATCACATACGCTGGATCATGCATATCTTAAAAACGGTCAATATGAGTATGTGAAAAGACAGATTCTTGAGAGCAAGTCGGATTTGGAAAAGTTATTTGGCATACAGGTAGAAACATTTGCCTATCCATTTGGAGCATATGATGACCAGTCAGTGAACCTCGTGAAAGAGGCTTCATATAGCGCCGCGGTATCCACGGTACCCGGAGTGCTTCATTCGAGCAAACAACTATTTACGCTTACACGATGGCGAGCAGGGGCACTCAATGGTATATACTCTGTTGATTCACTCGATCATCTTCGCTGAAATTTTAATTCCAAACATGGAAATAGTACAACTTATAGCTTTCTCGCTCAGATTATTTGTGATCAAGCATAGCCTTTTTGCATCTGTTGCGCTACTTTTCGCTGAGGAATCTGGCATTCCACTTCCCATACCGGGTGATGCAGTTGTTACATTTATTGGGTATGCAGTATCGCGGGGGAGGATCAGTTATCTGAGTGCATATATACTTTTGCTTGCTGCGATCATGGGCGGCTCCTCAGTATTATTCTATCTTTCGAGACGATATGGGCAAAAGCTCGTAATGCAATTCGGGCACCTGCTCCATGTGAGTGACGCAAAGCTATTGTATATAGAAGATAAATTTAAAAAGTACGGCGCATGGGTCATTGTCATAGGCCGACACATACCTGGGTTGCGCATACCAATCACGATATTTTCAGGTATATCAGGAGTGACTTTCAAAACGTTTTTCTGGAGTACGTTTGTATCAGTGATATTTTGGATACCCATCTATCTCGAGATTGGACGGAGATTGGGAATTCGTGCCACCCGTCTGCTTGATGCTCACCCTGAGTATTATCTGATTGCTCTTCTCCCTGTCACCATTTTTATTATTTCGCTCGTGACGGCGCAGATCAGGCACGAGCGCAAAAAGAAAAAAGTGAATATCTAAATTCACTTTTCTTCAATCGTGATTTTTTCTACTTTCACAGGAGTGACAGGAGTTGACTCCTCCCCACTTGCTCGATTTATTTTTGTCGGCGCAGTGGCTATACGATCGACAATATTCATGCCTTGTATCACTTTCCCAAAAATCACATAAGCCTTTGGAAGCGGGACGTTCCCATGCATGATAAAAAATTGGGAACCATTGGTGTTTGGCCCAGCATTTGCCATCGCGAGAGTGCCAGGCGTATATTCACCGTCAAATGGCTCATCATCGAGTCGATATCCGGGACCTCCAGTGCCATCTCCTTTTGGGTCTCCCCCCTGGATCATAAAATCCTTGATGACTCGATGAAAAATAGTTCCATCATAAAAACCCTGACGAGCAAGATACACAAAGTTGTTGACGATATTTGGTGTTTGGCTTGCAGTCAATGCAACCTGGATATCGCCCTCACTCGTCTGAAGAGTTGCGGTATACGACTTGTTTACATCAATCAGCATCTTTGGTTTTTTAAGGGACGTTTTTTTTGACATATCGTCAATAGGGGAAATAGGTAATGTTGGACTAATAGGCGGTTGGGAAATGTCCTGAGCGTCGGTTGGCAGGACCGCTACCGATGCCGATGGGACAATCTTTTTCTCCATCTGATCATCGCTAAATGAGTTACGGTAAAAATAAAATCCCCCAATCCCGATTACGAAAATCAGCGGAATCAGTAAATACTTCTTTTGCATATCAACGTACTATACCGAAAAATATCAAAATGTCTATGTTCTGAATAGTCCCTCAAGGACCTGTTTGCGCAAAGCAAGGTGAGGGAGTAGTGCATATTTTTCTTCAAAATGTACATGAAGTTTGTCACTCAAAATCGATTGACCTTTTCTATCAGCACAAAAGATCAGTGTTTTCCCATGGTATATAGAGGTGATGATGATGCATGACCAAGCGCTCCCGTTTGCTTGTTGATTGGCATAGACAGCGAGTGAGATTAATTCATTTATTTCTGTTGTTGAGATGTCCCACACTATGTATTGATAGATACTGACCTGCTGTCCGTCGAGAGTGATTTGTTTTCCATCTCTTACAAGGGATATGGGATCTTTCGCCATCGCATCTGACGCATACTCAAACATCTGTTGGGCAATTTTTTGTGGTTGGGATAGTGTTTTCGCAACAGGTGCTAGTGCAGCCGCATCGCGCTTGGTTGTATTTGTACTTTTGAGCCAAAGTGTATTGTGTACGATCGCACCAAATAGGAGTGAGCCAAGTTCATGCGGAATCTGCAATCCTGCGTGCATATATCGTTCGATAATGAGTGTGGCAGCTGCCCCAACAGCCTCAATCTGAATATGTGCATGAGGGAATGAGCCCTCAACATAGTCGACGATACGGTGATCGATGATTTCGGTGACCTCCTCTGCCTTGATGCCTGGATGCATGCCTTTGAGCGATGAGCCATCCACGATCACAACCTGAGTGCCAGGAGCAATGGGCATGTCAATGCTCATGGGTTCGACCGTGACTTTGTGCGATTTTATGAAGTAATTCACCTCTTCTTGAGGTGTGCCAAATATCCCGACTGACACATCTCTTCCTTGAGATCGAAGTAGATGAGTATATGCGAGCACACATGCGACTCCATCAATATCGGGGTTGATCTTTGCGGTAACAAGCGTATTCATGAACGTAAGGTAGCAATGAGTATATTCTTATCAAGAAATAGATTGAGTGCGTCAACCACAGTGGGCACTACAATGTCTGCGGCAGATAGTGATGCAGTATACACACCTTCTGATTGCAAGGCGATGATACTGAGCTTAACCACTTCAAATAACTCCTTGTCTATACGACCGTTGCCTATCGCTGCACATGAATCCGCTCCATATTCACGCGCTAAATTTGCCTTTTCTGCAGCAGAAGGAGCAAGTCGGAACTCAATGTCCAGATCTTTAGCGAATATTAATGCATTGCCGCGTGTATCTCCTGAAAAAAGGACTTGACGAATTCCTGCGTCATTGAGCATTTTTATTTTCTCCTTTACACCTGGAACGATCTCTCCTCTGACGCTGAGTGTCCCATTTAAATCATGAATAATAGTTTTTATTGATAATGGCCCATAACCGGGGATATTGAGTGAGATCATGACTCCATAGTATACCGCGGTTATTGTACTATTACTTTCGAAGGGCTATACTCACCTTCATATTAGCATTTGGTCGCCTATACATATCTATGCTACTTTCACTCATTGCTCAGGCTACTGATAGTTATCCTATTTCTACTGATTACGGACCTTCAGCCGCAGGTGCCCAAGCAGCAACTGCTGGCGCATCAGTTTTTGGATTTTTCTATTTCGCACTCGTAGTTCTGATGATCGTTACTATGTGGAGAATATTTACCAAGGCTGGTCGCCCAGGTTGGCACTGCCTCATCCCGATTTATAGTACCGTTGTTTTGTTGCGGATTGTTGGCAAACCAGGATGGTGGTTCTTGCTCATCTTTGTACCTTTGGTAAATATAATCATCGTCCTCATCATGCATGATGCTCTCTCGAAGTCATTTGGGAAATCGACTGCGTTTACCTTGGGATTGATCTTTGTGCCGTTTATCACCTTGCCAATTTTGGCATTTGGCGGGGCAAAATACATCGGTCCTGGTGGAATGCCAATGACTCTAACCGTTCCTATGGCACCACAAGTTTAATACATTGAAATATCACATACCCTATGGCTCAAGCTCTGATCATCGACATCGAAACTATTGGCGAAAAGTGGGAAGACATAGATCCACTTTCCCAAGAAAATCTCAGTAGTTGGATCAAAAAAGAATCCAAAAATGAGACAGAGCTTGAGTTTGGGATGGACTCCCTCCGTGAGGGACTCGGATTCTCTCCGTTGACGGGGCGTATCGTCGCAGTTGGGATGATGGACTATCCGACCAGTAAACGTGCCGTCTACTACCAAAATCCTGATACAAAAGAAAAAGAGAAAGTAGAGGATGGTGTGAAATATGTCGCATATACTGAGGCCGAGATGCTCAATCGTTTTTGGGAAGCTGTGGCCAAATATCAGACAGTGGTGACGTTTAATGGATATGCCTTTGATGTTCCATACCTCATTGTTAGGTCTGCAGTACATGGCATCAGACCAACTGCAAATCTGATGATAAATCGATACCTTTCGAGTCAGTATAAAGCCACCGTGCAACATGTTGATCTCCAAGATCAACTCTCATTCTATGGCGCGATGCGCAAAAAGGGGAGTCTCCATATGTGGACGAGAGCATTTGGCATCAAAAGTCCCAAGACCGCCGAAGTGAATGGTCATGCTGTAGCAACTATGTACGATGAGGGTCGCTACCTTGATATTGCTCGTTACAACGCTGCGGATCTTGTGGCAACAGGTGAGCTCTACACAAAGTGGACTCAGTTTATGAAGTTCTGAGGACCACAAAATATAAACTATGAAACATAGAATATGAAACAGAAAAATGAAATATGAAATGTGAAACGTATATGTACCAAGTGATTAGATTGACTGTCGACCCCCCATTTCATGCTTTATGTTTTGTGGTCCATGGTTTATAGTTCATATTGGATATGTCATTCATCTTTAAACTCCTTCTCAATGGGCTTGCTGTCTATTTCACTGCTGTGCTCTTAAATACTCTATTTCCAACTATTCAGCCAGTTCTTCTCAGTAACTACCCCGTAGCTATCTTTGTCAGCGTGGTGATTGGCCTCATGAATCGTACCGTTCGACCAATACTCAAGTTTGTTACATTTCCAATCAATCTACTTACCTTGGGTATATTTGGATGGATTGTAAACGGTATTGTCATATTGCTGGTGCCATACATCGTGAACTTTTTCGTTCCGGGCGGATTTCAAATCCATGGACTTTTGTGGGCGATCGTGTATAGTGCAGTTGTCTCGTTTGTACAGTCGACGCTCAACGTATTGGTTAAGTAATCTATGAACACGCTTGCCATCTCTCTCTTTCTTTTTGTCTTCGGATTTGTACTTGGATTTGTGATTCAACGCATCCTCGGAGTTAAGAGTCAGTCTGCTGATTTCGCTGACAAGGTAGAGGAGAAGCTCAATGCGATCATCCCGCGGATGACTCAGACTGCTGGAGAACAGACGGCTCTATTAGCAAAAGAAAAACTCGAAGCTGCGACTACAAATATCAAGGATGAGTTCGACAACAAGCAAGAACTCATCGATATGACGATGAAAAATCTGACTCTTGAGCTACATAAGGCAAATGAAAAACTTGAAAAAGCCGAGCGCGAGCGTATTGGCTCGTTCGAAAGTCTCAAAACGCAGATCACTGCCCAAGCCAAGCATACGCAGGATCTCATGCAAACGACAAATAACTTACAGCGTGTCCTCTCAAACAATCAGCTCAGGGGACAGTATGGCGAACAAGTCGCGGAAGATTTGCTTAAGATGAATGGATTTGTTAAAGGGGCTGACTACCTAATCCAAGACACTCAAGGTGAGGGTTCACGACCGGATTTCACGGTTCTATTGCCCAATGGTATGAAGATCAATATCGATTCGAAATTCCCTTATCAAAATCTGCTCAAAATCGTTGAAGCTACAGATGAGAGTCAGCGTGCGCAACATCGCAAGCAGTTTGAGCAAGATATCAAAGATAAAATCAAACAAGTCACTTCACGAACGTATATTAATCCTGAGGAAAACACTGTGGACTTTGTCATATTATTTGTTCCAAATGAGATGATATTCTCATATATTTACGACAAGATGCAGGATATTTGGATCGATGGGATGCATCAAAAGGTTGTATTTGCAGGGCCCTTTAGTTTCACTGCGATTTTACGCATGGTAAGACAGGCGTATGACTATTTTTCTGTCCAAAAAAATCTCCGTACGATCATAGGACACATTCAGACTTTTAGAGAAGAATTCACCAAATACAATGAAGAAGTCGATAAATTGGGGGATCGAGTCGATGGGATACTGAAGCAGTATCAGGTAGTCTCTCAGACACGCACAACAAAGTTGTTGCGGGTGATGGATAAGGTGCAGCTCGAGAGCACTACCGAAAAGCAAGCTCTGCTCGAGTGATTGATATGCACTTGCGGTATGATCCAATATTTTGATACACTTGATCAGATTCATGGTCACTTCAACTAAGCACCCCATCAAGCACAAAATTTCCCTCCATCACCGAGGTGGAGAACAGATGATGCATTTTTTCCAGCGAGCATCATCATTTCTCGTTATCATCCCACTGGCACTCATGGCATATATCGTGCTTACCTATGGAAATGCAAACAAAAGCAACTTACTAACTTCTCCGTCGCCAACAAGCACCCAAAGCAAAACACTTTTGCCTACACCCGAACAGACTCCCTATGTTGAGGAAGGTATAAAATCTCTCTTTGCACAGGTGAATGCTGAGATGGCGCCATCAAGAGAAGAGGCACTATCGCCACAGTCTGCTCCAGCAACTCCCACGTTTGATTTTGAAGGTCCATGGGTATGCGAAAATAATTCTCTGAACTTGTACGTGAAAGAAAAGAAAATTAAAGTCGCGTTTGTTGATCAGCAAATACAAAAACACGTATTAGTGAATGGAGATTGTGCATATGAGTGGAGCGCAAATAATCAGGGAGTGAAGCAATGTGGGATAGGAACATATATCGATATGCTTGCGCCATTTATATCTTCAGATCCGTCCAAGATCTTGCAGATAATCAAAGCTCAACAAAATGACATATCTGCGGTTGATGTTGATAGCGTCTTAGCATCATGCAAAAAGCTGCCGGTTGATGATGCGTTGTTCACTGTGCCTCAAGGAATCAATTGGACGGATCAAGGTAATGGCTTATTTTAGAACTCCAAGTCAAGATAGACTATAAAGTCTATAAAGTCGTAAAGTCCTTAAAGCGTCACTTCGAGCCGAGAAGTGAGCTAAGTAGCCTGCCAGGTACCGTACGGTACCTGGGGTCGAGAAGTGGAGCTCAATTTGAGGCACAAAAAAACCCGGCTATGACTTACTTTCCCCCATCGCCGCTTTGGCGGGAGTATCATCAGCGCTAGTGCGTTTCAATACCCTGTTCGAGATGAGAAGGGTTGGTTCCACACTGCTTATATAACCAGGAGCTCCCATTTTACCATAGACTTATCTTTCTTGCAATCTTCAGCTATGCTATACTATGGGTAACCGAAATGGCAGCACTCGACCTATCTACACTCATTCCTCAACGCAAGGCCCTAGGCGCCTTTTGTGTCATGCCAAATATGCGGTATTCCCAGCAAGAGCCTGGTGAAAAGCTCCTCCTGATACTCCGCGCGAGTCCATATACTCAAGTCATCTGGGTCATCAACTCTGTCATGGCCTTTGTCTTGTTGATCGTCGGCATAATATATCTTGCATCATATATAGATACCATGGCACTTATTCTTTGTCTCTTGGTTGGGCTTTCTCTCATATTCACCTATAGCTGGTATAACTTTGTTATCTGGTACTACAATTTGGGCATTATATCTACTGTTCGCCTCGTTGATATTGATTATTACGGCATATCCAAGCGAGTGACTACGGAGACCTTGATCACTAAGGTGGCCGATGCCACAGCGAAAACTACTGGATTTTTTGGTCAAATTTTGAACTACGGCGACGTCTTTGTCGTAACTGACGGACCAGCGCAAAATATCGAGTTTCTCAATGTTCCTGACCCTGATCTGGTCGTATCAATTATAAATAGCGCAATGGGCGCAGCAATAGCGCATGAATCTCATGTTTAGCACACTCGACATCACTCTCACCTGGTGGCTTGTGAAAGGGTTCCTTGTCGTCTTCGCACTTTTATATGTGTTATATAGTGCTGTACTTTTGGGGCAGATCAGGTCATTAGCACGCACAGTGTGGACCGAAACAGGTGGCTTTATAGTGGCGGTGACAGCGGCACAACTAGTTTTTGCTGTTATTACTCTTTTGGTTATGGTACTCTATTCTGTATAACCCAGGTTTCGAAAGGGTTACAATCCTATTGTACCCATGCGTTCCATAGTTTTTAAAACCAAATCTACGCCCTCTTCAGCAGTATACGTGCGCAGTGACGCTCACTGCCTCCTCGTCGTCACTCATGTATCTGGAGATGACCAGAATATCGATCCTCTCGTGTGGCAAACGGCATATGATCAACTGCACGACTCATCAGCTATCAATGATGTGGAATCCGTCATGGATACTCTTGAAAAAGGATCTGATAGTGCAAGCATAAGACTGCGTGACCAACACGTTTTCCTTGGTACTCATGGATCCGGGGTCATCTATCTAAAAAGAGGCAGTGAGATCTCAGAGATCGTATCTGATGGATTTTGTGCAGAGGGGAGTTGGGAGGAGGGTGACCTCTACATAGCAACCACAGATGCATTTCTTGAGCATATTGGAGGAGATGAAGGATTGAGATACTATTTCGACCATTATCGTCCCGAAGAAGTGGTTGAAATGATGCAAACATATGATGAAGGTCAGACCTACGGATTTGGGATCGCTTCATTCGCAAAACTTGAGACGATATCGACTGATCTGCCGACGACCGAGATTGATGAGGTGATTCAAACAGTGAGTACAGATGAGGGCATTGAGGTTCAAGAGTCAGTGACAAAATCTACCCAGGGCAATATCACAGCGCCTTTCCTACATACTCTGCTTGAACGATATAAAATCGCGCTGATCCGATTTCGGTCGCGTTTCTCAAGGGCCAGCCTGAAGCCCTCTCGTCGTTTCCTGCTCATCATCGTTCCAACTATTTTCCTCATATATCTTGCATTCCGTCAAAGTGGTTTAATAACATACATTAAGCCAAATACAGAGAGCGAGTATGCCGTGTTGATTCAAACAATAGATGCAGATCTCAATCGTGCAACCACAGAATCATTTCTTAACGCAGGTCAATCAGGAGAAATATTCACTTCAATTGAGCAAAAGCTAGCCACCGTTTCTGCACAAACAAAATCACTGCATAGTACCGAACTGACCCAGCTCGCTGCAAAAATTACTCAAAAAAAGCAAGAACTTCTGCGTATCGACCCGGTCACGATCAAGGAAGTCTTTGATATTATCGTAGAAAATCCCCAAGTGACGGTTACCGATGCGGACTTGGACGGTGATACTCTATATGTTCTCGATGGTGACAGGGGCGTGATATATGCTATCTCACTTACCAATCGATCATATGAGGTGCTCACCTCAGACAAGATCAAGAATGCTCGACTGGTTGCAGCGTCGAGTGGATATATTTATGCTCTGACAGAGCGAGAAGGTGTATTTTTGATTACTACCTCTCGATCTGTTCAGGTCATTCCGCGAGATAGCGAGTGGGGGACCATCACAGACATGAACGTATTCAATAGTAATATTTATATGCTTGCTGATGGCAATAAAGATATATACAAATATATTGCGATAGATACCAAGTCATTTGCCCCACGAGTATCATATTTGAGCGCCGAGACAGCGGCGAGTTTTGCCGGGGGAAAAATGATGACACTAGATGGTGCCGTCTATGTCGCATCTTCAACTTCGATGAAAAAGTTCACGTCCGGTAATCGAAGTGATTTTAAAGCGGTGTTCCCAAATAAGGCATCACTGATCAATCAAATCTTTGCTTCACCTGATGTGCCATTCACCTATGTTCTCGATAGTAAAAACACTGCTATATATTCTCTCGAAAAAACCGGGGCATTTCACGGACAGATTATCGATCCAATACTAGCTCACGCGAGTCATGTGGTGAGCACTGGAAATGACGTCTTCGTTGTGTCGGGCAGCAAGATATATAAAATATCACCCAAATAGGCACTATCGTGTGAATACCGTGCAGTCTGATTTTAGTTCACTTTCGTGGGACAGGTATTCCCATTGATGGTGGGGAGACAAAGGAGCCATTGGCCAGAACTTGTTGTCTGGACGATTCCAAGCATATTACTTGCTAAGACGCCCCAAATAACCAATACAAATATCGCCAATATAAGACCTATGAGTGCGTGCATGATCTGGTCCCGAGCTGCCTGTATTTTTTCTTCTACACCATTCGAGCTCACCCATCCGAACGCTCCCATAAGCATGTTATACAAGGCAAAGAGAGCAAGGACAACAAAAAATACCTGGAGTCCCCACTTGAGGAAGTCTCCGAATGAGATGTCGGCGTACTTTGGAGGATCGATTTTTCCCCAGACTGGAGTGGGCATAGGTTAAAAACAAATGATATCAACTTTCAATAATGCCAAAATAAGTCTGGCGAGCGAATATGCAGTGACGACGAGTATGAGCCCGAGCGCTGCATTGATGATGATAGATTGAGCCGTTGCGATCGCTTCGGGCTCACCCTTTCCCATGACGTATCGATAGGCGCCGTATAGGAAGAATATGAGAGCGAGGAGGCCTGCTCCAACGCTGGTGAGATTGATGGCAAAGCCATATACCTTGCAGATGCTGGTAAAGTTGCATGCTGGAGAGAATCCCCGCGCACAGAGACGATTGCACCCTTCCGTACATACGGGCTCTGTAATAAATTGACCCGGAGGGGCAGTGCTTACACATTTGACGCCATCAAGTACCCCAGCTGCATTTTTGTGGATTGAGTCTCGGACGCAATTCCATTGCGCGTTGACCGGGAAGTATGAAGACACCGTGATCACGCCTAAAATGATTATGATCAGGCCCGTGATCCAACGATATGCATGCATAGTATGAGTGTAACGATATTTGTCCACTTGTGCAAGTAGTGCGGGAAATGTACAATAAATCAATCAGTAGTGTAAAAGGTACAAGGTAGAACGTAGAATTTAATATTGACGTTTATTTGGAACTTGGAACTTGTGAATTTTAAACTTTGTCATCATGTATAAACCTGACTATCAAATCTCACACAAAATTCTTTCACATATATCACGCATCGAGGCTGCTGCCGAAGTGATTAAACACGCTCCAGTTGTCCCTTTGTGGGAAAAAGAGTTTCGTCAGGATGCGATCGTGCGCCAGGTCTTTCATGGCACTCATCTTGAAGGCAACCAGCTGAAAATTGAGGATGCCAAAGATGTCCTCATGGGGCGAGATGTCATTGCGCGACCTCGCGACGTCCAAGAGGTGATCAACTATCGCAAAGTGATTTCAATCATCGATGAGGAACAAGAGCGTGGGGTGATCAAAATCAGCGAGCCACTCATACTCAAACTTCATCGTACCATCATAGACAAGATCCTCTCTCCCGAGTATCAAGGGGCCTATCGCACCAAAGCTGTAACAATCAGAGATTCCTCAACAGGAGAAGTGAGTTTTAAGCCTCCTGAGGCTATGCAAGTGCCTTTTCTCATGAGTCAATTTATCATGTGGCTCAACGCGATGACTAAAGAGCAGCTACATCCAGTTCTGAAGGCGGGCCTTGCCCATCATGAGCTCGTCAGGATACATCCTTTTGCAGATGGCAATGGACGTATCGCTCGTATCATCGCAACGCTTGTACTTGTTTTGGGCGGATATGATATGCGACGATTTTTTTCACTCGAGGAGTTCTACGATAAAGATCCAGAAAACTATTATCGATCATTGCAGGCGGCTTCAGCTGGAGACTACACGACATGGCTCGAATACTTCACCTATGGGGCAGCTGTCGAATACGATCGAGTTAAAGAAAAAATACTCAAACTTTCTCAAGATGTGAAGCTTAAATCCAAGATGGGTGGCCGGCAGGTATATCTAACTGAGCGACAGATCAAGATAGTAGAGTACATCACCGATGTAGGATATGTACAAAACAAAATGTTCTCAATGCTTTTCCCTGATGTATCAGATGACACTGTCTTGCGAGAAGTAAATGAGCTAATCGAAAAGGGTCTCATTCGCAAGGTGGGCAGTACCAAAGGCGCACGATATGAGATTAATTGATATAACGTAAAGATCCTGAAGCCACTCAACTTAGAAATATATTCTGTTATATAGTATATAGTCCCTCACATATGATCTTCAAACTTCACCACTGCATAATCAGTGCATACAGGCACATCATAAAAAATTATGAAAAAATCCTAGTCGGTGTTTCTTGTATTGCTCTTGCCTACCATTTTCTTCTCTTGATACAAGTTGTCCTCACCAGAGATTTTTACATTGCTACAGACATTGCGCGCGACTTCTTGCTCATGGATGAGATTGCGCAGAAAGGATATGTTCTTGTGGGGCCGCGATCCAGCGCCATAGGTGGTCTTTTTCATGGCCCGCTTTGGATATATCTGAGCTATCCAGCATACTTTTTATCACATGCTAATCCACTTGTTGTGAGTCGTATATGGATGGCTTGGTATATTTTATTTTTAGTATTAAGCTATATTTCCATCTCTCGTTTGGTACGCAGTCGCTCTATCGCTCTCATTAGTACTGCTTTGGTTGCCTCAATTAGTTTTCAGCACTCTTTTAAGATGATTAATCCGTTTGGAGCGACAACGTTCATGCCGCTTTATCTGTTTACGCTCTATAGTACGTATACGAATAAGTCCATCCGATGGGCTATCCTGCACTTACTCGTCACTGGTGCTATGATCCAGTTCCAGATGGCAGCTGGAATCCCCCTTCTGCTGGTCACCATCACCGTGTGGGTATACAAGACATATAGAGATAAATACCTTCAGCGCTTTTTTGCACTCCCTGTCCTGCTGATTCCTTTATCCACATTTCTTCTTTTCGAAATCCGTCACAATTTCAGCCAAACGAGGTCTACGCTTAATCAATTATTAGGTAACGACATATATCGTATAAAAATGCCATTTTGGGATGTATTTGTTGATCGATTCCATGGAGCAACGCAGTTTGGGTGGCAACTCTTACCTGAGCAATACGCGAGTCTGAATATCATCATGCTCATACTTATTGTCATTTGTCTCGTATTGATCCATCAAAAAAAGAATAGAACTACCCTTGATCAAATAGCTATATTTTCAACTTTTGTGTATGGTCTCTTTTGGATATTTAGTCTTTTGCATAACGGGAATACTCAGATATTTTATTATTCTCCAATTTTGATATTGCCGATACTACTTTTTGTTATCTCTTCGTCGTATATAAATAAAATATGCGGGATAGCGTGTGTTGTACTTGTCCTATATGTCAATAGTGCAACGAATGCTCAAACAGTCGATGATATGTCTAAACGGGTGGGTGTAGAGATAAGTTCGTGGAAGTTTTACGAGAAGCTTTCAGATGATATATTTTCGGATGCGCCTACAGAATTTGGCTATTTTATCTACTCACCTGATATCATCGCCTATCAAGCCAAATGGGCGATGCAGTATGGAGTACTCCATCATCCGGAGAAAAAAGTAGGGCGCTATATCAAAAAAAATATCACCTATCTGGTCGTTGAGCCGTCACCCAAAGATATGCCTGAGTTTACTCCAGATTTCTGGAAAATCGATAAAGTGAAGATGGAGGGTACTCAAATAGGAAAATGGTGCTATCCAAACAAGTATTGTGTCGAAAAATGGAGCTTGACGGACGAACAGGTTGCCATACCTACTGATCCAAACATTGATGACTGGCTTCATTACCGTTAATCACTATGTTATTCAAAGAATTTGCAATATTTCTTCAGGACATTGAGTCTGTCTCCTCACGACTTGAGATCACCGAAAAACTTGCGAAGCTCTTTCACTTGCTTTCGGTATCTGAGATCGGCCAGGTACCCTATCTCCTCCAGGGGAGGATATCTCCGCCTTATGGAGGACTTGAGTTTGGAGTAGCAGAGAAAAGTGTTATAAAGGCCGCAGCATCTGCCCTTTCTCGTGACCCAAAAGATTTTGCCCAAACGGTTTCGAAAATTGGGGATTTGGGAACGGCAATAGAGCAGGAGAGATCGATGTTTCAATCTTTCGACCAAGAAGACCTTAGTATTTCGCAGGTATTTGATGTGTTTGTTCAGATAGCTGGACAATCAGGACAAGGAAGTCAAGAATCAAAGTCATCACTCATCGGTATGCTTATCACCAAGCTCGATCCGTTATCATGTCGTTACGTCGCTCGGATACCACTCGGAAGACTTCGGCTCGGCGCATCTGATGTCACGGTCATGGACGCTTTATCGTGGATGATTTCTGGTGATAAATCACTTCGCACGACTATCGAACGAGCGTATCAGGTCAGACCAGACTTGAGTTTTATATGTCAGACGGTCAAAGAAAAGGGTGTAGATGCTCTTGCGGTTGTGACTCCGGTACTGGGTACTCCCATACTTATGATGCGAGCTGAACGGCTCTCATCAGGTGCAGAAATCGTTGAGAAGCTGGGAAAGTGTTCGATCGAGCCCAAATATGATGGACTCAGACTACAGGTGCATGTGAAAAAAAGTCAAAAATCAAAAGTCAAAAATCCAAAAGTATCAATCCTCAACCCTCAACTACCGAGCGTTCACATATTCACTCGAGGTCTTGAAGATGCAACACATATGTATCCTGATATCGTTGTGGCAGTATTGGAGGAGCTTGATTGTGATGAGGCGATCATCGAGGGAGAGGCACTCGGATATGATCATGTGCGAGATAGCTTCTTGTCATTTCAAGAGACCATACAACGCAAGCGCAAGCATGATGTGGCTGAGACAGCACTCAAGATACCTTTGCGACTCATGGCGTTTGACGTGTTGTATGTCGATGGGACCTCATACATTCAAAAACCATTGCATGAGCGGAATCAAAAACTGCGCTCTCTATTACGATCAGCATCATCGACTTCTGATGATGGACACATCCAAACAATTGTTATGGCTCCCGAAACGGTTACTGATGATCCAGTAGCTATAGAAGCATTGTTTGATACGTATATTACTGACGGACTCGAAGGTATTATGGCCAAAAAACTCGATGATCCATACAAGCCGGGAGCTCGTGAATACTCATGGGTCAAACTCAAAAAAAGTTATAGTGAAAAAGTCACCGATACTATCGATGGCGTTGTCATGGGATATGATCGAGGAAAAGGAAAACGCGCTGCATTTGGTATCGGTGCTGTGCTCCTCGGTATCTATGATCCTGAGGAGGAGAAATACCTCACAATAGCAAAAATTGGGACAGGGATGACAGATGATGAGTGGAGGAGGCTCCTTGCTGTTAGTGACCAGTTACGAGTCGCAAACAAACCACCAGAGTATGAAGTGCTCAAAATCATCGAGCCTGATGTATGGGTTCGTCCGGGGACCGTGCTTGAAATCCGTTGTGATGAGCTGACAGAGTCAAAGATTCATTCATCCGGATGGAGCATGAGATTTCCGAGGCTCGAGCGTTTTCGCACCGACAAAAAGCCTACTGACGCGACGGCTGTATCAGAACTCAAGGCTCTTGCACACAAGTGAAAGAGTTTCATGTGAAGTCTCACGAAGACTCGTGCTTTTGATCATTTTCGCTCTCTTCGTATAGATGGCCTCCCATCTCATATTTTGTCTGTACAAGTTGCCTCCCGACCGATTGCTCAATGACTGACATAAGGATTTTGGGGAACACACTGAGCCATCCTTCGCGCTCGAACCGACGGAGCGAAAATATATATGAGGTATGATCGATGTATTTGCCAGTCACTCCAGCTTTCTTGGCCCGTTTCAGTATCTCTTGGTCTTCTGCAAACAGCTTTTTTTTATCATGATTTTTATTTATCTCATATCCGCCAATATGTTCAAAAAAATGCCTTTCAAAGATTGCTAATCCTCCGGTTGGTATAGGTAAGCTGAACATCTGTGAAGTTCTCACTGCTTGATTAAAAAAAGTGAAAACGGCTTGGAGGGCAGGGTCATCATTTGCCACTTTCACTTTAGGAAGATACATAAGATGTCTACTCGCAGCCTCTGTCCTGATACAACTCAAAAAATCTTTCTCATCTATACGCGTATCGGCGTCAACGAAAAAGAGATAGTCACCTGTTGCATGTGTCGCTCCGATATTGCGTTGATATGACAAATTGCGCTTATCAGTTGTGATTGTTTTGATCTTGAGTTTTGATCGAAACGAATCGACTACTTGACACGTTTTGTCCTCTGAATTGCCATCAATATGGATTACCTCAAAATCACTGAGTGTCTGACCAGTCAAATCACCCAACAATCCACCGATAAACTTTTCCTCGTTCAGGGTTGGGATGATGATAGAGCAAAACATATGTTTGATTGTATCACTTGGAGACGGAAAAGAGTGTTATTTCACTGATCCACAAACTATCCACATATACTTTGTGTAAAATTTTGGAGCTTTGCAACAGTTAAAAATACCTATTAAACTATATAGGATATCTCATAGTAGAGGAGGAATATAATATAGGCTTGACAACTAAAAATCTGAAGAGTATCATGAACCCATACGCTCGTTTTACATTTTCGAACTTCGAAAATGTATAAACCTCTCTTAACTAGCTGTTGATCCATGATCACCAGCTAGTCTGAGAGGTAAAAAGGGGACAGCGTAGGTCCGGATATTGCTAAGCACTCATTCGGAAAGGTAGAAATAGTATCGCAGATACTAAAAAAGCATCAATACCGCTCGTTTAAAGGGGACGACGAGTATTAATGCTTTCTTAGTCATAACTCCTTGCTGGGGTTATGTTCTTGTGTGTCATCATACTTGCTTTTTTTCTTCATTGCAAGCACTAGCTGTTGTGCGAGCCTCATTCCTTGACGCTATGGATTGCGTTTTGGTATACATTGTTCATTTACCTTTTTATTGGTTTTTATTGATCTGAAAAGGTGAGCTCATTTGGTTCCAGTTTATTATTCGTTGTTGACTTTGTTACTCGAACGAGTCATCATGGATACATGATTCTTGCATATATCCTCGGTTATCTCGCGCTCCTCATCCTTTTATCTACGCTGTCGCACCACTCTTTTCAAGCAATGTATCTGTTTTTATACAAAATCTCGAGATCTGATTTTTTCGCAAAGGTGGGTATAACCATTCTTTTTTTCCCCGGCACTGTTGTTCACGAGATGAGTCATTTTTTTGCGGCAATGCTCCTCAATCTGCGTGTCCGCTCGGCAAACGTGTTGCCCGTATTTGAGGATGACGGTATCAAGCTGGGGACGGTCGTGTACGAAAGGAAAGATCCCTTTCGAGGGATACTTGTGGGGATCGCACCCCTTTTCGGTGGCATAGCAGCATCGTGGGGACTTGTCGCGCTCTTATATCTCCCATTGACAGATATGCCTATCGTACATGCGATCATTTATTACCTTTTGTTTACCATCACGTCGATGCAGTTTTCGTCTCGTCAAGATCTCGTCGATGCGATATGGCTCATCCCGATGGTATTCGGGATAGCTATCCTCATATATATTTTTGGAGTAGATGTTTTGGGCCTACTGAACAAGCTTGATGCATCAGGAGCACTGACGAGATTTTTGAAAACGATCGGCACTATTGCAGTATGCACTGCTGGTCTACATATGGCAAACATCATCTTGGGGAAAGTAGGAAATTACTTCCAAAATGCTGGAAATACACGTTCACACCACCATGCACAGTGAGCAGTTTTGACTAATACTGAGGGCACTCTCAGTCGGCTCATCTTCATAGGCCAAAACAAATACATTTCCAATAGACATACAGGTAATAAAACGATAGACTGATTTGTATGTCTCCTCATGAGGCAACACACTCGATTCAGGAATCAAAAGGGCCCGTTGTGGATACGGGTGCAGCTCCTCCTGTGGGCGAAACGACTGACCAGTCTGATAGAAAACCGGGCATTGTCAGCCAAGTCGCTCATAATGCACTCAGCAAGGAAAACTTTTTGGGAATGGGGGCAGGATTTGTTGCGCGTGAACTACTCAAAAAAGCTGTCGGAGGACCGATCATTGCTCCCGTTATAGGCACGGTGAGTGCAGTTGCATCGGGTATCGCTCGAGAAGCTCATCGTGCTGAACAAATAGATAACTTTAGCGATTATCTCCGTTACCAAAGAGGAGAAGTGACATATGACAAGCTCTCACGAGAACAGAAGGCACGTGTCAAAGAGCAGGAAGAAAAGATGGGCATACAGAGAGCTACTCCGTTGCCAAAACGCGTATTTGGCTTCGCGAGGTCTGTGCTTGAATCAACTGGAAAAAGGATCGAAGATGCTACAGGGATAGGCCATGCAATCGGTGAGAAAATAAACGAGGCAAAAACACGCGTCGTGCAAACGTCTGGGTATACCGACATTAGTCATCGACTGGAAACAATCGGGAAAAAAGTTGTGCAAACTGTCACCGAAGTGGTTCAGTCAAAAGAAGCTCAGTCGGTGATTGATACTCTGCGGCGAGTTGACGTGAAGGTTAAAGATATTGCAACGGGACAAAGCAAAAGGCTCGATAGGCTTGATCGCATTGGTGGGGAGGAAAATGAGGAGAGCCCTATCGCAATCGATCGTACAAAAATACACGCGATATCAGTAGCGATACGTGAAAGAAAAAGTAAGGGAGACTTGATCAGTAGAGATGAGGTAAAAAATATGCTTGGTTTTGCGATGACGGATGAAGAGATGAAAAAAACAATATCTCAATTAGAAAAAGTTGCCACAGATGCATTCATAGCCTATGCAGTAGCAGCAAAAGGTCAAAAACATGGAGAAAAAGATGTTCGGACTGACACCATCTCGCTCGCAAAAGATACCATGCGCGTCGTGAGGGCGCTCAAGGGCGAGGGTATTGGTGGGCTTTCCGTGGATAGCTCTCAGGATGCTGATGTAAGTCAACAAAAACGCTATGACTCTTTGAGAAAGCATATTTCTAAAGAAGCCAAAGCCGTAGTCGCCCGCTCAGTGGTCGCAGCAGGACTGAAGCGCGCCGCGTTGGCTCCGATCACCAGTTTCATTGGAAGTGAAGTATCTGCTGCCCTTCGACCAACTATTAATACTATCGTTCAGCCTATCCTGCGTCCAATTCAGGAGTCTATTGCGCAAGAAGTTAGGCAAGCTGTCACTGGAGTCACGGGACTCATCTCAGGAGCGCATTCCCCATCTCTTCCGGCCATTTCCGAAACTATTCCCATCCCTTCGCACATCGTAGTTCCGCCTCCATCATTGATCGAAAGTCATGCTCCACATCTACCATCAGTCTCCCCTGTGGCCGAGCCTCAACCGGCGGTTAATATTCCACGCCCTACAGCTACAGAACATATGGGAAGCTCAAAGTTGGCATCGCCAGTCAAGTTTAGTCATCCATCGACTGAGGTTGCAGCGCCAGAAAAAACAACAGTGCAGTTACGAGTCAATCAGGGAGCATCACTTTCGGAAACAGTACAAAATGCCGGGTTGATGTCTAAGGATTTTAATCAGCCAGGGAGCGCGAAGGAATTTTATGATCGCGTCATCGCTCCAAACGCATCGAAATTCACAGTAGGTGAATTTGATCAGCTCACCAAAGCACTCGAAAAAGCTGACACCATGGGCGAATATTACCAGAACAACAAGCAACTATTCCAAAACTCGTGGATGGAAAAGTTGACCACCCAAGATGATGTGAATATTGCATTGAAAACGTCCAATCTCAAACTAGTTGCAGATGATTCTGCCCCTCTACCACAAGAGATAATCGTTCCAAAGGGAAGTAGTCTCTTAGCAGAGCTAAATAACACCGGCGCATTTACAGAGAAGGAATTATCGACGCCAGGTAGTGCAAAGGATTTTTACCTCCGCTTCATCGCGCAAAACCCGCAATTAAAGGCCGGTGAGAAATTGCGTTTTATGGAATCGTCTACGGAGAGTTTCTATAAGGTTGCAAGTAAAAAACCCGAGGTATACAAATTGCTTAGTAGCATTAAGGCAGATGCTAAGTTCCGTGTAGGCATTCCAACCCAAGCAAATGATGGTCTTCCTGTGCAATCGACTGATGCCAAACTAACAGATGCTAAGCCAATTACTCCTCAATTAGTTGAACCGTCTCCGTTGCAGAGTGAATTGATTAGTAAAGATCAGTCTGGAGTGAAGTGGCACTTTGTTACGGATGGTACGGCTGGAGTCATGCGCGTAAAACTGAATGGGGGAGATGTTAGAGATGTTGTTTTTGTGCCAAACGATATCGCAGGTATTTCGCCCGATGTTGCGAAGTCAACCAGATTTGAGTTAATGGGCTCAATCCAAACATTACTCTCATATGATGAAAAAGATGTCGACTATCTCTTACGCGACTTAGACAAGGAAATGACTTCTCTGTATGCGAGTGCACACCCAGATGCAAAACCATTATCCAATCTATTACTAAAAGCCTTGCTCACTGATGCATTCCAAAAGGATAAATTGCTACCGACTGTAAGTCATGACAAGGGGTACATAAAAGATTTATTCTCGAGAATATTAAAAACAAAGGATATCGGTCTACTCGAAAAAATAAATGCATACTCTCTTGATCAGGCGATGACGCGGTCAAGTTCATCAGCTTCCAAACTGCTTATGCCGAAATACGAGCAAAGTCTCAGATCACTACTGGATGGAGTCAAATCACAATCCGATCTCATGGAAAAACTAGTAAAAAATCCGGCCGTGGTCGGGATGAAAATGGGAAAGATTCAGGCTTCGGAAAATAAAAGTGCAAATGAATATTTCAATGATCTTTTGGGAATGAAATATGGACCAAATGACGACGTTCTCACGCGTGTCCCGGAAAACATAGTTCCAAGCAAAAGCACGATACTTGACTCTTTGCCCACCTTTACTGAAAGCGCCCCCATCGTACCTCGTAGTGTGACCATTGAGTCAGGAGACACATTATTAGCTGCACTTCAGAAGACACATGTTTTTTCTGACACAGAATTAAAGTCGCTTAAGTTAAATGGCGGAGGAAAATTATTTTTCGATAGAATCATTCAGCCAAATGTTGGGTCTCGTCTGATATTTACTGATGCTGAAGGCGCGGCTCTCCAGAAAATATTGAATAATCAAAACGCAAATTTTTACTCGTTGCTCTATGATCCGAAGCTCAGTAAAGACTTTACAAAACTGACTCGGCTATTGCCCGGTCAGACATGGGTAGTAAAGCCTTCTCTGGAGCAGCAACAAGCACTTGATACATATACTCAAAAACTCGAGGCATATGAAAAATCATTTATCCAAGACAATGAGAGTCAGGCTCGTGAAGATACAATGACTCTAGCAATTAAACTTCGTGATATACCATTTACCCCCGCGGTATTTGTTTCCTATCTGACTCATGGCGACGAAACGACAATGGATATTGTTCAGGTACAGTCGGTTTTAAAGGAATTATCAAAAGAAGGTCTGATCCCAACAGATATCGAAATAGTCCGCGAGCTGGCAAAAGAAAAAGGAATTGATGACTTCGGAATACAATTGGCAGGATTAATGAGTAGTTCGAAAGATACTGAACACCCAGTAGCAAACGCTCTGAAACAATTTATCGCTGCTAATGATTTGGCAAATGATATGGTGAATAACACTGCTACAGGAATACCTCTCCTCAATCGAGTAGGGTATGACAATGTTTTTATCAATAGACAAATATTATCACTAGCGGGATTTAATCCAGAGGCATTTCCACAAGGCCCGGGAATCACGAAATTTGGTGAAAATGTCTTTGTGGTGAGGGGGGTAAATGGCGACATGAAACAAGAATTTATCAGTCGATTGGGCGACACGTTCGCCCAACAAGCATCAAGCTTCGAATATAGAGCAGTGCATGTGATTCAAAAAATTATTTCATTTCCCTCGCAGACATTTGAATCACTACAAAAAGACAGACTGTATATTCCCTTTATTTGTGAAGCAATATCTTCGGATAATAAGCAAACATTGCTTGCTAAATTGATAGCCGATGCGAAGTTTTTTGGTGTATTTGAAGAAGCTGATGTTGTGAAACTATATAATACTGCGATGACAGGCGATCTTGCCGCATATTATGAACTAGAAAAAATATTATCAAAGCCAGGTGAAGCTGCAAGCTATTTACGCTCCCTTAAGCCATCGGAAGACGGCAATGTGCTCTATCAGATTCTTCGACCTGATAAGAATCCTGATGTAGGTCATGTTTTAGGCAAAGTTAAAGATTACGGTCGATATCTTGGATTGGAAGAGTACCGCGCAACCACACCACCGAATAATAATTTGCTTAGTAGCGCAAAAATGGACAGGATAAAGTCGGGTGGTGACATTATAAACCTGCCACGGAAACCTGCTTCAGAGTTACCGACCCAACTAGACAAGTCTGTATCGATTGATTCACTCTTTCATAGTCGATATGACGATAATATTTTTGTGCAGGCGAAAGACGGGACCTTAAGCCGATTGACTGGCACTTTGCAGGAGAGTGTTCCATTTCTACAGCGTTATGAAAAATTCCCAGTAAGCTTTCTTGATTTCTTAACGAAAATCGAAAATACCCAACAAACGGGAGATGAATTTCTGAATCGAATTCTTGGCCGTAATATAGCTACCGGAGCATTACTCAAGATTGACGAAATACTGAGCTGGTTTAAAACCAATGTTGCTGGCGATCGTGTGCTTGGTGGCGGCTCTTCGGTGGACATGCAGCTTTCGGAAACGTTATTGGGCGATCCATATTCATCGGAAGCAACATCTCTCTTTGGTCGTCGCCCCGATTTATACGGGAGAGTTGATTACTTTGCGTATCTCGTAGGAAAAATTCATAACAATGAATCGATGATAGTACCAGATGACACAAGTCCATTTAAGCCTGACTTATCGTTCCAGCCAAAAGATATTCGTGCCGCAGCAAATGCCGACACAATGTCAAAGATTATTTCCAAAATGGAAACTTATCTGATTACAAAAGAATTAGAAGCTCGGTATTCGCACGATGCTTTGATTGAGGCCTATATCAATCACGTTCCTATGGGCGCGGCGGGTAATTTGGCCGGTGGACAGGGTAGGCCAATTATTGGTTTTCAGGCTGCATCAAAAATATATTTTGGCAAGCCCATGAATCAATTGTCATCTGCTGAACAAATCGTACTGATCAAAATTGCTAATTCTCCGGGTGGTCGTTCACCAGTAGATATTGCTCAGGTTGATGGGACACTTCATCCAGCGCTTAGCTCATCTGTCCGCGATATTGAAAGTCGGTTTATTCCGGCAGCAAAAACTCCCAATGAGAAGGAGTTTTTGTTAGCACAAATTGAAGCAATAAAGAAAATACATTTTGTTAATATAGTGCCTGATGAATGGAAACTCGAATCGCAAAAACGGTTGCCTTTGGGAACGTATGCAATGCTCAATGATTTCATAAATGGGCGATTAACTCATCAGGATGTGGCCTATGTTCCGGGCGCAGGGTATATTATGGAACTTCAGCAACCCACCACGCCAAGAACGTTTGGCGGTGTAGAGATACCAAAGGATTATGTGCCTGTTGGTACGCAAACTCAGTACAACTCTCTCATCGAAAATCGCTTTGCTCCAAGAGCAGGCGGAGGCTACGAAGTTGTTACTGACAAGGGTCAACGTATTACTATTCCATCATTCACACAGGCATACCAAGATGAGAATGGAAAATGGATTACTGTTAAAAAAATCGGTGTGGGTGTCGTTGCAGTAGACGTGGATACAATGGAGCCAATCATAGATTATGACCCGTCGAAGACCATACTTGGTTATGCTCCGCCAGCATCGACAATCAAGCCATTTGTGGCATCATTTTTGCAATCAAAGGGCGTAGACATCAACACGGCGCTTCAATCAAATCTTCCGGGACAGTATGCGCTGGATGGGAGCAATCTCCGGGTTGTTAACCATTCAGAGTATCTTGACCATGTCAACCAAATGACGCTTGCGCAAGCTCTCCTTGATTCGAGTAACGTGCCGTTTCAATATGCAATGAAAGAATATCTTGCTCATAATCCCAATGGGTGGGCAGAGTTTCAAGATTTTATGAAACATTTTGGCATACCATTGCGCAATTATGATGGAAAAATACTAGAAAAACCTTCAGCATTCGGCGCGATCGGAACAGACGTAGTGGTGAATATGGAGGATTATGCACGAGCATATGCACTGTTGGCAAGACCTGAGAAAATATTTAATGATCCCCATATCATCCGCAGTATCCAAACTATCACTGATCATATGACAAGTCAAAAATCGTTGCAATATATTGCACAAGGTAATCAGTATCCAATACAAGCGCAAGTCATGAATGGCCAACCAGTTACCTATTTCACAAAAAGTGGTACCGAAGGAACCAATTCACTTCTCAACGCAGGATTTGTCAAATCAGCAGATGGTAAAATAGTGAGTATCGTGACGCGAGTCGTGAATCAAGGCATTCTCTTTAATGCGAAAGGTGAACCATATGCGACCACAGGAAACCTTGTAAATATTTTGGGTTCTGGGCAGGCATGGGGTAGTCGGACTGCCTCACCAATATCATTTCTCACTGCTGAGTCAATATACAAAAACTATCTGCAACCTGCTGCAGTAACCAACACTTCAACCCCAGTGGCAATACAGGATCTGATAACATCCACTCAGGGTATACCAAATTTACCAGCTACACCAGGAGTGGGATCAATACAGGTATCTTCGTCTCTCGATTTACCACCAAAAATTTCGATACCTATTATCATGTATGGAGGTAGAGATAGTGACTGGTCGATTGCAAATCCAATGGGAACGTCAACTACACCCATATTTACTAGTCAAGCAATAGATTGGAATAAAAAAGTTAATGTTGCAGCTACCGAGATTGTCACTTCACTATCCAAACTGAGACCAGATGAAAAACCAATCTTGTTGGGCCACTCTTTTGGTGCAAATGCCGTGATGACCGCGGCATATATTGAGATAAAAAATAAGATGGGGAGTGCTATTCGAGGTCTCATCCTTGAAGATCCAGATTTTTCTGTAAGTCCAGGTTTAGGCGATAGTATTGCAGGTATGGGTACAATTAGCCATGAGACACCAGTATTGTTGATCTTGTCAAAAGGCAGGACAATTTCTGCTACATTTCTCCAAGATCATCCAAATATCACCGTAAGTTATTATGATAACCTACAACACGGTGAGCTCCCCGCCGATTCAGATGTTCAAAAAAAGATAGCTGAGTGGACAGCGCAATTGCAGAAATAAGATGAGGATAAAGCGTGCATGACGTGACTACGATGACTCAGGCGGCGGTTTGTTAGCTGCTTCAATCTGTCTCTTGATGGTTTCACCAATTAACTTTTTCAACTCATCATGGTTTCCTGTTTTTGTGGACATGATAAATTTCTTCATGACGGTAAGTATGAGTTTCGTCCGAGGATCTTTCACTTTCGATATCGCGACATCGAGCGCCTTTGGCAATAGTACATCGACTATCTCCTGTGGATCTTTATTTCCAGCTTTGATCTCAACAATGATATCCTTGAGCTGTTTAGCTACTTCAACTACTGAGGTCATTGATCCATCAGTGACGAGATCTCCTGCGACAAGCGACTGACTTACCAGACTTTCTACCATGAGAAGTGCAAATTTCTCCACTCGCTTCGAAGGTGATAATCTTTCGCCATCATCCAGTCCACTGCCCAATATGTTTGTGGCTCTCAATTGAGTAGTCAAGCTTTTCAACCACGGTCCCACCACGGGGATCTCATGTACCTCATCGACGAGTTGATCGGCCCTCTTAATCAGTTTTGATTGATCAGCCTGTATTCTCTTAATTTTCTCTCCGAGTGAAGTTGCAGGATCTCGATAATATCGCCATGTGGCCTCGAGAACTGCGCCTGTAGTAGTGAGCTCATCAGGAGGCGGATTCTCTGTACTCCTAACTGTGAGTGCTGTATCTTGTGAAATGATCACTCGCGCCTCCTCGGTAATCAACTCTTCCTCTTTCACACTCAGAGCAAGTACATTGGCTACTTGTTGTGCTTCTGGTGTGCCTTTGTTTTTGAGTTGATCTCGAAGGGAGAGTATCGGTGCTTCACCATCTTTAGGTAGAGGGGGTTTAATGCCGTTACTTTCGCTGACTCTGATGTCGGATTGAGCCATCTGCTCCCATAGAGGAGCGGATTTTGGCATGTGGAGCTCAGGAAGTGGTTTTTCAACGATGGCGTCACTTTTTACCACCTCTGCTTGCTGCTGTCTATATCTATACTCGATACCCTTGAGTCCCATATCATACGCCTGACCCACGATAAGCATCTTGGTGAGGTGTGTGCCGTACAGTGTTTTTAGTTTATTTACTCTTCGTTTTTCGTGTTCTGCGTCATTTTCGAGTATAGTTTTCATTGTTGCCCTAACTTCGTCAGGTATACCCGTGTCGGTATAGATCTGAGCGATAAGTGCCTGAGTATCTACTGCGTGCTCCATAGTGATTCCCTTCATGACATCTCGTTTAGCCTGTATGGCTAAAATCAACTCAGTGGACGCACTGGACTTCATTTTCGTTCTATCTATTTTGACACCGTGTGCGACAAGCACTGCAGACTCGAGAGACGCACGCGTATCAAGGATCGCTTTTTGCTTTTCTGCCACGTCATTGATCCATTTCAATTCCTCTCCGCTGAGGAAGGGGAGAACAACCGCTGCATCTGACTCTTGTGCTTTCAAGGCTTTGTAATAGGTGTTGATATGTAGACGGCTTTCTTTACCGATGGGTCTCGCATATATTGTGGCGAGCTCCGCACGAAGTTTGAGAATAATCAATTTTTCTGTATCAGGCAATAGCTGATCCATGAGGACCTCGGCTGCACGCAGATCCGTCGCCACCTCACTTGTGAGCTTACGTACCTCTGCTGGATTGGTGAGATCGCCGCCACCCAGATCAGTAAAATTCAACTTCTTATTCTTTTTCTCATATCCCTCCGTTCCATAGATGATCTGTCCCCAATCCATCATATATCGGTTGATGAGCGTCCGCTCAACATCTCTTTCCTTCTCACTTTTTCCTGGACCTTTGGCATCGTCCATGTTCTTGTTGATTTCTGACAGATCAAAAAATTCCTTCATAGCTCCCCGTGTAGCTTCGGGGTCAAATACAACGCGCGTATTCACGCCTGATGCCAATCGTCCAAGCTGGTTTTTTATCACTTCTTTGCTCATCCCCAGCTCTTTGCTTACTGGGTCTATGAGCGCATCCCTTGCCTTTTCTCTCGTCTCCTTATCTGAGATATGAGAAACATCCATAGCATTTAGTTGAGCAAATAGAGCTTCGATTCTTGGATTGTGTACGACAGGCTCAGTTTTGATCTCTAATGCGATATTCTCTAAAAATGCTTTTCGTTTCGGGTCAGTTTCTTGGGCAATACTTTTTCTGAGGTGATTGACAAATCGTGTTTGTGTCTCGGGTGTGATGACCGCGGTATCGGTGAGGACATCGAGCGTCTCCTTGACTGCATCATGTCCTTCCGTGACTGCAAGTTGAATATCCCCTAGAATCTGTCTGAACGTCATCATGGTATTTTCTCCACCAAAGGGCAATTCTTCGCGCTTTACGCCATGTAAGAGGGAAAAAGTAGTATCAAGCTCTATCCGTCCTTGTCGATCAAACCCCCATCCCGTCCGCATCTCTTGTGTGTCGGTTCCCGTAGACACGACTCGCTCGGATTTTGTTTTTTCGATAAGTTTCGCTTTATTTTTGAGGTCTTCGAGATATGCTCTCGCTTTATCGTTGACCATGACCTCAACGGCCCCAAGAATACTATATATCTCTACCGGACCTGAGTCAGGAATGGGAGGGTCAGTCAGGTGCATAGCTTGTGCGGCTGCACCAAACTCATTCCATACCTTTGATCGGGATGGATCAATCTGTTTGTTGCCGAGTTTCCTACTCATCTCAGAATAGAGCTTTATATAGCCCTCTGGATAGATATGTCGAGTGCCCAGAGCGTCTGTATCAAACCACTTCTTGTTGCTATTCTTATCTTTTGGTTGCTGTGGATCTAGCATGTCCCATATTTTGTCGCCCAAAAATAATTCGATTAGCCCAGGAAAGGCTGCCTCGATACGAGTAGGGGACCCCTCAATGTTCGCGTCTGTAGGCTCAAAAAAATGCTTTACTCGTGGATCTTCTTTGAAAGTTGCTAGACGTGGATTGATTTTATCTACGGGTTGAGCGAGATTGGACTGTGGTCGCTCAATAGCCGTGGTTATCCTATGTGCCGACGTCGTGAACTCTGTTGCCAATGCCTGGGCATCATGCAATGGTTTTATATATTCCTCGGGAGTGAAGTCTTCTGGCATACTATATTAGTTATAGAGGAATCTGATCCAGATTGTCAACATCAATTGATCTTGCAACTGATACGTGAGATATGCTACAGTGAAACGTCATGACAGAATACAAAACAACTGAAGCTCAAATAGCTCGGATTATTCACGTGGATTTGACAGAACAACAAAAGCAAGCATCTGCGCATTATTCCGAGTCGGCAACTACACAAAAATGGGGAGATATTCTAGCTACTCAAGACGGAAGAGATGCTCTGGAAAAAGCAAAAAATATAGTAGCAGATACGCAGCTTGCGCTAATAATCCAGAAAAATACGGGCGAGTCAGATCACGATCATCATGTGCGCATTGCGAATGAGGTGCGATCATGTCTCATGTATAGCCAAGCATATGCGCAAGATGCTCCCGATAATCTCGTCCATAAATTTCTCGAGGGCAAAGGATATTTGGATCATCCTGAGCGCCTGATACAAGCTTTAGAAGGCTTCATGAAGTTGCCAGATCAGACGGCAAATCCAACTGGTAGCACAGCACAAAAGCCTGAGGCTAATACTAACAATGTTCCTCTGTTGACAGAGAATATTGGCAGAGACCTGGTAGATGCTCTTGAGGATAATGTGAACACGCTAGACCCAGCAAATAAAGAATATGCTGCTCTTTTTGCTCTAGATCTCATCGCGGACCCAATGCTTGATGTAGAAGATCCTGACACTGCAGGTAAAACATTTAGACAGTTGATTGCTGATCAAATACAGATAGTAAAAGATGCCAACGTAATCACTGCAGACAAAAATAAGTCTAAGCCTGATGTAGATGCGGCGACTAAGCGCGGTGAGGATGCCGCGAAGGCCATCCTCGAGATACGACAGCGATTTTATGAATATGCAAAGATTGCCTTGGTGAAAAAAGATGAACTCAGCAAACCACCATCAACTGAAACGTCAGAGCAGACGAAAAAGCGCGTAGCTTCATCTGAGATGTGGAAAAAGATTGCTGCCATCATGCCAAAGAGCGGTGGAAATGATATTCTCCCCACTTTCCTCGATGCACACAAAGGCATAGATTTGCGTACAGAAGAAGAAAGAAGAAAGGATAAGACCAAGCCTTCCGCAGAAAGGGCGCTCGCCCATATAGCTCGGGGAGGATTTCCTATCCAGGATCAGGACAGTTTCATCACATCTGCGCTCAAGGGTATCGATCTCATGCAGCAAGGTTTGTCGCAACAACCAGAAAAATCAAAAACTCCCGATGACATTGATATTCACGAATTATCCTTTGACCAATCATCGGGCATCAAAGTGGGGCCAGCAAAACCAGCCGAAGCACCAGACCTCACACCAACGCAAGAGCCACTACGGCCGAAGGAAACAGTGAAAGAATTAGTAGATACAACTATTGCTTTCGTTTCAGAGGATGAGCGCGCGATCAAGATGAACAAAAAGCTTGGCGATCACCTCAGCGCTCGTGGTCATGATGAGCCACGCATCATCACCCTGAAAGAAAAACTCAGGCATCCTATCGCGACTATCAAAGATCTGTGGAATCGAAGTGCCCATATCAAAAATCGCAATGCAGCCTTTGCTACTGAGCTCTCAACGATCATAAAAGAAGAATCGGGCATTGACCCGCTCACCCATGTAGAGCTGACCGAGGAGCAAATCGATAATATACTTGCACAGGCCAAAAGAGGGCGACAGGCAACATTTGAAAGTTTGCGGACTCGTGACAAGGTCAGTATCTGGCTGAGACGCAAGGCAAATATCGTAGCAAATGTAGTCGGAGTACAGACGACAGATATGGAGCTTACCAAGCGCTGGATAGAGGTGAACGCCGCACAGATAGCTACGGGTGATATTATGCGTAGCTCCATAGATGAGCAGACGGGATTTGCCTTACGTTTTGCAAAAAAAGTCGATGCCACAGGATTGACTCCTACCCAGGCGAAAGAAGTAGAAGGTCAGTTTATCCGAGAAAATCTTGGAGAGATGCGAGTATCACTCTCCAGTATCAAAGCAGATGGTAGATGGACTGGTGACGAACAAGATGTACAGCAAGGCATCAAAGAGATCATCGCAACGTATCAAGGTGCTATCAAAAATGCAACTCCTGAACAGATACTTGTGGCTGAAAAAGAACTTATCGCCAAAACCAACACTCTCTATCAAGAGCAGATCCTCGGAGGCATCACTGATAAAGATCTGAAAAATAAGCTAAACGGCATATCAGTGGCCAATACGATCCTCCATACAGCGCGGAAATTCGCAGAAGTGGATCCTAATACGCAAAAATCAAGATACGATCTCATGCAGGAGGTCACTCCCGGCGCAAATGATGACAAAAAGGTATGGGATACACACAAGTTCGACATACAGCTCGCTCGAGGTGAGTGGGGTGGTGCACGGACGACAGAGCATGCTGGACTGGTCGATCGCTACCTCTATCGGAGGTTGAGTGAGCGTACAACTGATCGCATGCATCGCACGACAGGTCAAGCTGTCAGTGCGGCTCGAGGACTTCGTGGGGTAGTTGGTGATCTCGGGTATTACGCGGCATTTTTTGGGAGTGGATATGCTGGAGTGGCTGTGGCACGAGCAGCAGGTCTCGGCCGCAAAGCAGTGGGTCTAGTGGGATTTGGAGTTGGGGGAGTCGCAGGAGCGGCTGGATATTCTGCGCTCCGTGAGGGTGGTCTCGCATGGGGATCCGATTACAAAGGCATAAAAGGTATTTTCCGTGGGAGGTATCTCAAGGAATACGAACAAGTCAGCTATGAACATGCGCAAGGTCGCAAAGCAAACAATACCGAAAATCGTTCCCCGCGGAGAAATGAGCTTATGTCTGCTCTCGTAGAAGGCAAAGATGTGCTTGTAATATCGCAAGAAATAACAGGGCTGAGAGCCACGTATGAAAGTGCACCAACCGAGGACAATAAACAAAAACTCATCCTTGCCCTCGGTCAAGCACGTGCGCGAATATCACTCACCGAAGCGTCGATCAAGCGTGACGGCGGACATGTCAAGGTGGCCATGAACTGGGTCAAATATCATGAAGGACAAGAGAATGCTGAGGATTTCCAACTCAAAGCGACCCTAGCGGATACGCTCATGCAGTTGGCCAAAGATGGTGTTGCAGTAGACAAGATCAAAGATGCAGAGGCGCTTGCAAAAGCAGCGTTTGCAGTCGGATACAAGACAGCCACTCACACGCAACATGGACAAGCACGAGCTATAGGAACTACTGGCCAGAACACCGAAAACCTCGTGCTCTATCTGGTCAAAGAAGAAGGGAAAACGGAGGCCGAGGCCCGAGCAGTATTGACTGGATTCCAAAATACACTCCTTGATGGGGCAATGGGAGGATTGACCGATGTCAATAGTGCAGAGGCAAAGATGCGTCGACTGCAAAAACTGAATGCTCGAGCTGGTCGTAAAGCTGCTGCATCAGCAGCTGTGAGTGCGCTCGTTGGTGGGCTCATTTCGACGGAAGTCGTGAACTGGGCACAAGAATCGATCATGCCCACCCTACAGGATGGACTCCAAGCAGGCGATCTCGCAACGATTGCATCCAACACCATCAGATACAATGTCGGCCATTTCCAGGCCAACTTTGGCGGGGGACGCTTACCGGTCATCGAGGATGCCGCGGGTATCCCCTCACTCCATCTATCTCCAATCGAAAAAGCCCTTTCATTCACTCGCGCTGCGATCAAGGATCCTGGAGCACTGATATACGATCATCTTCGTATCGACAAAAATATCCAAATACCGGGTGGATGGCAAATCGGCAAAGACAACGACACATGGCTAAACGGTCTGATGAAAGATCAGCCACCTCAATTTCACACCGAGACAGTCAACGGACTTCAGATGAAGCTGCCCTCATGGGCAGAACATGGTCAGACGGGGACGCAAGACTATATAGTAGACAGGTCTACGGGCGAGATCGCTGGTGCATGGGATAAGGGTCTTACATTATCACAAAATGCAAACGGAGATCTCATCTCGATGGATACAAGCGGGAATGTAGTCCCGCTGCCTGCAGCACTGAAAACATTTACGCTAGAAAGGGGGAATCTCGTCGGCACAACAGATCGGCTCATGAGTAGTGATATAGAAAAAACGCTGCAATCCAATATACAGGACATACAAAATGGAAAGCTGGACAGTCTCAAAAATAGTCTGTCCGCATTGGGCGCAAAAAATGTAGTAGTTCACCAGACCCCCGGAGTGGGAGGAGCTATAGGAACTGCGAAAATATCATTTGATGATGCACATGGCGTGCATCAGGAAGTGCCCGTCCACGTAACCGTAGATGGAAAAGATGTGGTTGCATCGAGTGACCCAAATGCGCTCCAGATCAGAGTCGTTGCTGAAGCTGCGAAGCGTGGTCCAGATGTCACTTCTCCAGGTACTTCTACCCCGGAAATCAAGATAGGCTCGCCCGAAGATGCGCGTAAACTGTATGAAACTCTCGGTAAAGATATTAAATCGCAATATATCACCAATGGCACGCCTCAGAGTGATTGGCAGGAGCTTCAAGCACACACCAATGCAGTTCAGCTCGCAAATGGCAAATGGGTCGCTCAATTGGACTCATCGCGTATGGGCAGAGCTCTCGTTGATGGCAAATGGATCAATGTGCAAGATGAGATAGTTAACAAAGGCAAAATGCAGTTTATCTTCCGCCTACCAGGTGCCGGTAAAGCTATCAAAGTCGACGATCTGGGTGACGGTAAAACTGATGGTAAATTCACACTTGACCCTGAATCAACTACTCGTGTCTTGTCTGATGGACAACCCATCACCTATCAAGGTCACGAACTCACTGTAGGAGAGCTCTCAAAGATCATGGTTGATGAAGGCAAGCTCAATGAGGCGATAGATCTCGCAAAGAAGTTCGGATCACCTGACAAAGGTGGATCAATAGATATCGCTACTGAGTATTTCAATAACTACAAAGGAGCATCACAGATGCTGCAAGTATGGAAAACATCGCCAGACGGGAAGTCGGTAGGATTCATCCAAACTGCGTTCGATAAAGACAACGGCACCACGGGGATCCTTGCGACAATGCGAGGGACTGGATCAGCCAATGTCACCATACCAGGAACAAATATCCCAGGCGTGACGACGCCTGGGGAACTCATCCCAGCTCGCGTCACGCTGAATGTTGACGATCTCGTGACGACGAGACAAGACGGCCTCCCCACGCTCATACCTCATACCGAATTCAACGTCGATATGTATCCATTCCCTATACTCCCGTGGAGCCCACGACTGGAGCGATCAATCAAAGGAGAGAGTGTGCGCGGGCCAGATGGAGAGAGTGCCTCTGGCAAGTGGGTGAATCAGCGTGAAGTCATCAAGACGAAGACGTATGAACAGTGGCTCATCGCAACCGAAGAAAAAATCATCCAGCTTGAGGCAGAAATGGCTGCACTGGAAGCAAAACTTGCAACAGCAACAGGTGCTGACAAGGCAGATATAGAAGCGAAGATAGTAGGTAAAAAAGAGGAGATCCAGTGGGCAGAAGAAAAAGTCGCTCGTGAGGCAAAATATCAAGAGCTTCGGGGAATCCAACAGTTGTATATGGGGGAGACAAGTCATCTGCTCACATTTATCTCTTGGCTAAAAAACTCTGAAAATGATACTTCTGAGGGTGCAGAGGAAAATAGGAAAATGGCAAGCGGAATGCTCCATGACAGTGGATTTACTGAAGAACAAATAAATGAATTGAAAAACACACTTGTATTGAGTGCAGATGGATCCTATACAGCAGCTTCTGAGCAAGAATTCAAACAAAAAATTAAGTCAATGAGTGAAAAGATCCTAGAACAAGGGCTAATCGATGCGACCATAGATCAGGCATTTGCCCAAGCGAGAGCAGCAACACCTGGCTTTGATGTATATATCAATTCACTTCCAACAGAAAAACAGGCAGCAGCTGTATTAGAAGCACGCAAAAAACTCGCGGAGTTTCCAGAGATGAAAGTGCGCATCCAGCACCAAGAAGACGAGTTTGTACGCTTCCTCGTCGCGGAGAAAGTGCGCAATGACGAAGTTGTTTCCCCAATCTATGTTGAAGTACTGAACGTCCAAAAAGATAATCTGACAAAAGATATTAAGACCCTTACTGATATACCAGAAGCCAATCGAACTCCCGATCAAAAACGAGAGCTCAGACGTTCAGAGGGTGAGCTTGCTGAGGTGATGGAGGTGCTCGATCTCGTGGGTAAAAAAGAAAGAGAGTTACTACAAGAGCAACAACAAGAAGCCATAGCCCACACAGAAAATGCTGCGAATCAACCAAAAAAATCTAGGTTCTCATTTATTCGGAATCTATTAAAGGGCAAGAAGGGTCGATCTGCGCCAGCAGACACTTCTGGATCGACATCCGAAGCTGATGCAACAGTTACAACTCCCGAGACTGCATCTCCTGAGTTTGATGAGGCATTCAAAGCTGCGCTCATGGCAGCTACTGGCTATAGTGAAAATGATAGCGCAGATCCGAATACGCGCGATACGCTTGATGCCCTCTTCGACAAGATACCAAAGGGTAGTGCTGATCAGATTAAAGTTGCTCTTGATAAAGCTCTCAAGCGAGTCAAGGATGCTGATGATCGGATTGATACACTAAGTGATGATGACAAAAAGAAAGCCGACAGATATATAGATGCCCTTGATCTGCTCATTGGCAAACTTAGACATATGCAGTCTACAGCCAGCGATCAACAGACACAAACAACAGAAACAGAAGCGGCATTGGCATCGGAATTGTTTAAAAAGAAAGATGTAGCTGGAGGATCAGCAGTAAACCCACCGCCAGTGGTAGTACAGCGTGTAGATTCCGCAGATGCCAAAATCGAATTCTCGCCCGCTTATTCAAACCCAGAAAAAGGAAAGCCTATCGAGAGTGCGATTGTGAGTGCGCCTCGAGTCAGATTCATCCCAGACATACATGGGGGATCAGACGCAACCAAAAAAGCTGGCAAATCGCCACTCACTCCCTTCCGAGCAAACAGCAAAGAAGGAGAGATACTCGTATCGCTTGGCGACGTAGCAGATCGGGGGCCACAGTCATGGGAAGCAGCCAAAGAGTTGAAAGAGATGGTTGAGAGAGGTGAGGCAATACACGTGCTCGGCAACCATGATATGTTTGCGATCGCCACGCTGTTGCCTGCAGTGGGTGGAGATGTTCTTCGACAGCAGGCTGCATTTGCAAACTGGATCTTTAATGGTGGTGCTGTTACGATCCTCGGTGCGACGGGTATAGATATTGAAGCAATCATACAAAGTGAAGCAAAGACATCGGGTTCAGAAGAAATAGACATCTTGAGAGGACTTGCATCTGGAAAGGGGACGTCTGCCCTGATTGAGGCGTTTGAACATGTTCGTCAAAACAAGGGTCTCCTTGATTGGACCGAACATATGCGGAAGCATGGCAAGATGTACACTGTAGCAAACGGTGGCTTGGCAGTACATGCGGGTATCCCGGTGAATAAAAATGGGTCACTTCTACCAGTAAAAGTAAATGGTCAGGATCTCTCCGGACTCGATTATCTCGATGCAATCCAAAATGCTGTAAGAAGTGGAGATGCAAACACCATACTTCATGTGGGCGATGGTGATGCTAGCAAAATGAACAACTTTATGTGGGTACGTGAGCCATATCAAAAAGTGATAGCAAATCGAGAAGCGGCCCACACGATGAGAGAAGCCCTCAACGTACAGGTCAAAACTCGTGGGGGCCAAGTTGAGTTCCTTGTCCATGGACATGACAGGCATCAGGGAGGCACAGGACTCCCAACAGCTGAAACGGATCAAGAGAAGATTTTCTTCATTGACACATCACACTTTGATGGAGGAGAACCTGCCGCATTGATGGCCTCACTCAGTTCCGATGGGAAAAAGATTGAAGTGGAGTTTGTGAATCCTGAGACCCTTTTAAAGCCAAAGGATAAAAACGGTGATCTGATTCGCATGAAAGGTGAGTACGATCTTGCTGATGCTTTGCTGGTGCCAAATAGAAAACCAGCACCAGTGGCACCCCCCGAAGCTCCACCAACATCAGCAGAAAAGAAAAATTCTCTACCAGGTGCAATAACCAAAGAAGCATGGGCGAAGGGAGAGAGGCCAGATGGCTATAGAAGCTATCAAAAGACTCAGAAAGAATTCATGCAAAAAAATACCTCCATAAGAAGCGTAACTGATATTCTTTTCCCAGGGGGGGATAAACTGTCTGAATTTTATGAGCTCTTAGATCTTGAAGTAAAAGGTTCTAATGATGGTCTCCTCCCCACAGAAGTACAGCGAATGACTGAACTATCGGCAATGCTGCAGAAAATCATAGAGGATAAGCTCAAAGAGCTCGAAGCCGCAGAAAAGAACAAAGCGCTACCAGTCGCAATAACCTCAGAAGAGTGGAAAAATGGGAAGATACCTGAAAGTTATAGAAGCTATCTAGACAGCAAGCGGAAACTCTTTAGCAGACCTGCCTTCGGTAACCTTCGACTCGGCCATCTGAAAACAGACGGCAAAGCCAAAGACCTCATTGATCTTGAAACAAAGGGTGAGAACCAAGGTCTCTCTCCAACTGAAGTCCAGCAATTAACTGAACTGTCAAGAATGATACAGAAAGTCATAGAGGACAAACTCAAAGAGTATGATGAGCGCAAAGCTGCATGGACAAATGGGAAAAGACCAGACGGTTACCAAGATCTTGAACCTCTTTACGCTAAGCTCAGGCCTTTGATCCCACAAAATGAAACATATATTACTATTCTGTATCCCAATACTAATAGCCTCCTGCGGGGTGATTACGATAAACTGTTGGGTCTCATAGACATAGGTGCCGACGGTGGTCTTACAGCCGACGAAACGAAACAAATAGTCGAGTTGTCAACAGCAATTGCGTGGTTAATAAAGAAAAAAATTGATGAGCTCAAAGCTGCAAAAGTTCCTTCTCCATCCACTGAGCCGGCATTGGCAGAAGCACAAGCAGCACTGAAATTGGAATTGAAAACATCGAATGAAGCTTGGAAAAAGGGAGAAAGACCGAATGGATTCATAGATCTCACAATACCTCTTGGGCTGCTTCGAGAACAGCAGAAAATCAGGAAAGAAAAGTTTAATATAGATGACAGCTCACCTCATCTCACTAATGAATACATACAAATGTGGAATCAGTGCCTTGAACTTGTGAAAAAGGCCATGAGCACTGGTCTCGATGGAGCCGAAACTAAACAGATTGTGGACTTGTCTGTGAAAGTGAATCAGGAGCTCATGAGACAAATTGACCTACTTAAGAATGACACCCAAGCTAAACTGGATGAAGAGCAGAGAAGAAACACACCCCGACCAGCAGTCGCTTCTCAGCAAACATCCGAAGCGGAGGCACATCTCGAAACTTCCGAAACTCTATCCAGCCAGTTTGATGCAGCATTCAATGCTGCACTAGAAGCAGCGAGCGCATATGCAAATGATCCTGCAGTAGATCTAGTCTCACTAACAGCACATCTAGTCTCACTTAAAACAATCATCGACAAAATGCCTGCAGATGATTCTGAGAAGAAAAGAGGAGAGGCCCTTGATAGCGTTATGACTCTATCAAAAGTTGAGCAAACTGAAGATGTAACGATTGAAAGATATTCTGCTGCATACAAACTGATCATTGAGACACTCATGAATATGGAACCTACTCCAACCGAACCGCAGGGAGGAACACCTATAGAAGCAGCTAGGAAAAAGCAGGAATCACCACTACTGGCTGGACTTCGATCAAGAGCACAATCGATTTCACAAAGATTGGCAGAGGGAAATGCAAGAAGAGTTGCTGAGAAAAAAAGGAAGAATGCTAACGATGCTCCAGTTGCAACAGCTGGGGATCAACAGACAACAACAGAAGCACAAGCGGCAGAAACACAAGCAGCAGAAGCTCAAGCTGCATTGGGATTGGAATTGAATGCATCGAAAGAAGCTTGGAATAGGGCAGAGAGACCTGATGGCTTTGTAGACCTCACAGAAAGCTTCGCAAAACTAAGAGGACTGCACCTAGCAGGTACGAATACATGGGAATATCTTGGTCCAGAACCCCAAAAAAAAGATAAGGTAATCCAGTACCAAGATCTTTGCAAAAAAGCTCAAGAAACAGGTCTTAGTAAAAGTGAAGAAGACGAAATTGTTGCCATATCGAAGGAGCTCTCAAGGCTCGCAGATGAGAGAGCTCAAGAGCTTGAAGATCTAATACCACCGGCTCCACCTCCAGAGTCAGAGCCAGCATTAGTGGACGCAAATCTCGGATTAAACGTCGACTCTTCTCAGCCAACATCCGAAGCTCAAGGAACTATCCTTACTCCTGAAGCTCCACATCCAGATTTCAATGTTGAACTTGCCCATGCAGAGACGGTGATAGAGCAATTCACGAAGGGAACCGCAAATCTATCTGATCTAGAGTATGCAATCTCATCCATTCCCCTCGGGGATCCACAGATTGTTAGTGAAAAGATTGAGGAATATACCAAGAAAAAGACACAAGCAGAATACAGAATAGAAAGTGGTGAAAATATGGCTGATAAGCCCGCAGACTATGTGATGGTTATTGCTAAGGACAAGCGCGAAGCGCAAGCACTGGGAATGCTGATAGACCGATTGACCTCCATAGGATCTGAGTCAAGCGCGGACGCGCAGGTGTCAATGCAATCAGCCATCGCAGAAGCAGTGGTATCGGTAGCTTCAATAGAAGCGCCAGCACAAGAGACTGATCAGAATAGCGAAGAAAGTAAAAATGTCCAAGAAGCCATCGACAGCATAAAAAATGCTGGGGACATGCAAGAAAGAGTCAAAGCTGCAATGCGGCTACTGTGGTTACGCGATCCCATTCTGAAGGATGCACTTGACTCTATTCGACAAGCAGAGGCACTGCATGTGGATATTACCAAAGATATCTCCAAGTCCGATCAAACCTTTCAGCGTGCGTATGACCAAATGTCTGAGTTCATCAGTAAGCACGGTGAATCCTTAGGAATCATTATTGCTCCTCTGCAAAACAACTTTGTCAATAGATTCCTTGATTTGTATGGTCCTCATCCACGCACTGGACGCAGAAATCCAGATGAGACAGAAAATTCAAGGAATTTTGGCGTATGTCGCACACTTGAACAAATACAAGATCGATTTGATGTCTTGTCAAAAGCAGGAAAGCTCACTGAAGAAGAAAAAAATCAGTTCAACGCCCTAATCTCATTTGCTCATGAACATTCGGGGAAAGCCCTGCTCGTAGTCGACCAGCTCAACCGCAAAGATCTATGCGAAGAGCTGATGCATGAGTTTAATTATTGGATGATAAATGCTGTACCTGATCTCAGTAAGGTGCTCAAACCTGCGACAGATCCAAACTATACAGGCAATTGGAAGCACAATAATGACTTCAAAGTCAAGACGAAAATAAATACCTCAAATTTGTTACTAGATAGCGCAGTTCTGCATAGTACCTCTGAAGTTGAACGTATCGACCTGCAGCCAGGGATGGCCATCATATATAGGCACAAAAAAAACGAATCTGATGATCACTGGACATTCTACGCGCATAAGGTGGTCACGGAAGAAAGTATAAAGACTATAAATAAGGATGAAATCACATCCCCTTCAAATGTGAATGTTATGGCTCATGCTGAAAAGCATCCTCATATTGTTGTACTTGGTCGATCAGATGATCAAATCCAGCAAATGATCAAGGATGCAGAACTTCAAGGGCATGTTAAGGTTGATGATGATCCGCGGGAGAATCCCAACAGACAGCCGAAGAATAGTAGAGAAGCAGAGGTTGGATTTGTTCAAGCCGTAGATATGGCAACGATAGCAATCGTGAAATATGCAACAGGAGATACTCCTCTAGAGAATTTGATAGAAGCGATCAAAACTGTGCCCCAAGAGCACACGGTAGCAAAGGATTTGAAATTGTCAGATCTCAACGAGAAGATCGTCTCTGAAAAGAAATATCTGAAACAGAAGCTTGATGCTCGAGAAAATGTCGCGGTGGACATGTCAGCGCGAAGCATATTCGCTATGCAGCTGATGATCGATCACCTCAATGGGCAGAATATAGATGCACAAGAGTTTAACCTGGATAAAATCATTGCTGAAAATCAGCCTGTCGCTCCCACTGCGGCAGCTGAAGCGGCAGCGCCTGGCTGGATTGCGGAGAAGGCTGTCGACGCAGAAAAAGAAAATCCAGATTTCGAGAGTAAATTTGATCAAGTGATCGATACAGTAGAAGAATATGGTTCTACAGAAAAATACAAAACGCTAAATGCTGTGATGGAAGTAATCGATCAGAGGATGCCTTCAGGGAGCGTCGCTCAACTTAGGAAAGCAAATGAGCGAGCAAATACTCTTTCAGATCTCCATCTTGCGCGAATGAATGAGGCGAAGAGCGCTGGGAATGACCAGATGTATTTTGGTGAGTCTAAACGGAAAGCGGCTTTGTTTTATTTGATTCGAAAACTCAACTCAATGATTATCGCTCAGACAAAGCAATAGAAGTGTCTCTATTGACATCAATCGTTTATTTCGTCATAATCATCCTATGAATCCAACAGACCAAAACATCGCTGCGCAACTCCCGCAAACACCTTCAGAACAAAATGCCGTGTATGACCAGATGGCTATCGAGGGATTCGCAGAAGATCTGATCACCGAGCGATTTGCAGCGACTCTCACCGACGCTGAGCATGAAAATGTGAAGAAAACGCTCGTCTCTGAGCTCCATGAACACATTAATAAAACTTTGGTAGATACCTTGTCAGCGGATGAGCAAATAGAGCTTGAAAATATTTTGGATGTCGAAGCTCCTGATCAAGTGCTGGATGTATTTTTTGAACAAAAAATACCCGATCTAGCAGCCAAAGTAGCCGCAGCTCTCCTCGAATATCGCGCTATTTTTCTGTATCCCGTCACCGGGATAGTGCCCGAGAATTATGTTGCCCCCGGACAAGAAGTGTCACAATCTACGGCTGCTCCCCAGGCTGCTTGAGACGAGAGAGTCTCTCGAATATGAATTGAGCAATGTCTCACATCGTGCTAGAATGGATAGATCCCATCTATACTTATGACTGCTTCATATTCTCCTGTACCATATTACCTTTTCGTTGATGGGCCAACTCAGGCACAAATATTACGTGAACAAATAGAGTCGGCTGTGCTCGATCGTCTCCATACGTTGATGGCAAATGAAGCAATGGATATAGCCCGGATGAGAATCGTTGCACAATATACTCTTGATCATCTGACCGAAGGAGCATCGACACAGGAGATACTCAAGAGTCTTGGCACTTTTACCAGCGCTTGTGCTGAGCTGACTCCCGTGATCGTCAAATTCCTGCAACTATATGAGAGACATGCCAAGACCAAAGCTATGAAAGAAATCGAAGGCGAGCTAGCAGTCCAAGACTATGCAGCTGTGAGTGATACTGCGCAGCGGGCGATCAACTATCAGATCTAGCCTGATAAGGAGTGCGCGCGAGGATGAACATCTCCGTTTGTTGTTACGGGGTGCGTGTGGCAGCTGGAGCTGTCCGAGGAGCGAGACCCTTTCTCTTGTCGGCTATCATCTTTTTAGCGAGTTCTTTTTCTTCACGCGTCATGCTGGCAAATGCAGGATCCTCGATATTTTGACCGCCCATGAGCATGGTGACCATGCGCATGATGTCATCCATAGATCGATTGCCATTCCCACCTGATGCTGCCTCGAGCATGGCAGACATGAGCATTATGGTGATGAGCCCACCACCAGCGAGTAGGAGTCGGCCAAGTTGGCCCCATCCTTTTTTCACTTCTTTTTTTTCTCCTTCAGGTTCGAGGTCGCTCACTTTGAGGTTGCGGTCCAATTCAATCTGGCATGCCTCTGCTCCAGCCTCCGTCATGACTCTGACAAACTCTGCAGTATCACTTGGCTGTGCCTCTAATAGAGCTTTGACCTTTGCGATCGTATCTGCCTTCATATTACCCTCTTGCATCATGCGCGCCAATAGTTTGGAATAGCCCTTGAAATGATCTCCTTTATCAGCTTGTATCTGTTTGAGCTGCTCTTCGAGGCTGGTTTTCTGTTCAGTTAGTTGGTCTTTTTTATCTTGATCTGTTTCTGCAGTGATCTTCGTAGTAAGTTCGGTGATTTTTGCTTTTTGTGATGCAATTTCTCCATCGACTCCAGCCTCGTGATATCCCCAGAGTGCTTCAAACATACCCGCCAACTCGGCAGTATCTGGGTTTTCTTTGTAGACAGCAACAAGAGTATCCAAGGCTGCCTTTTTTTTCGTTGCTTCGACTGCCTCGTTCGTGAGCCTGATCTTTTCCGCTGGTTGGGCTGCTCGATCTGTGATAAGACTAACCTCTGCATCTATTTCAGAAGTGGTTTTGGGTTTTATTGCATCTCGTTTGCCCTCTAATGGAGCCTTGACGATGCCTTTGAGCATCGGCGTTTTATCTTTAATAATATCAAGCTCAGCTGCAACATCTGCGATCGCACCTCCCTCGGCTTTCTTTTTCATGACTTTGACGAGTGCGCCCTGCTCGTCTCCATTGTTCCGCGCTATCATGTCGGGGTTGATGACAGCGTCATTTGCCAGACAGTGCATGAGGGCGAGTTGTGAAACGGTGCGCGCATCGACATGGATGAGTTTGTTGAACGTGCCATCCTCACTCTTGAGACCAAAGCAGTATCCGGGTACATCGACTCCACTAGCATTTTTAGCGACATATCCCACTGCCATGACTGCATCTATTTTTGGCGTAGCAGGATCAGTTGAGGTGCCATACTTGAGGTTACCGTTCGCATCGAGGTACAAAGGGAGATTTCTGAGATCTGCTGCCGTATCACCCTTTTTGAATGCATGTGCGAAGTCTGGATTCATAAATGTCCCATCGCCTATACTCGCGCAATAGAGAAGTCCTCTTTGATAATCGGAGAGTGCTGCTTCATAAGCAGCTCTGCCCTCTGCTGGCACGCTGTCATATTTTGATTTTTCAGCAGCCATGAGACGTTCCCCCAAGCTCAGCGCAAGGGGAATGTCTGCGACATCGACAAAGTCCACTTTTTTGGCCTCGGGCAAACCAGCGCTAAATTCCTGTGTTAGCGCTGTCATTTCTTGTGAAATCTGTGGTGATAGACCTTCTGCCATAGTTGAAAAGATTATAGACTATAGTTGCCTGCACTTGCAATGAGTATCTGTATTCGCTATCCTGATGTCTATAATCTATGGACGATGAAACACTCAAAAAGATGCGCGAGGGCAATGGGCTTTTCACCAATGGTGCAACGCCTCTCGATCTCGGTCGCCTCTCTCGTTGGTGGGATAGACTCCGTGGCACACCACCTGCTGGTCTTGAGGCAAAACCCGATTATAAACCCAAACATGAGATGGTCAAAGACATCGGAAGTGTTGGCATCAATGTGACTCATCATGAGACTGGTGGTACACAGGGAGGTGAGCGCAAATTGCCCGGTGAGCTCGTCGACTTTTATATGACCCAACTCGACAAGATGGTGGTAGGTATGCATGACATGATCATCAAAAGATATAATCATGGCGGTGTGTTTCCTAGCCCTGACGACCGTTGGAGGGCTGCTGGGATGACAGATGCGACTGGTGTAATTGACCCCAACTTTCTAGTTGAGACCAACCTATTTGACCTGGTCACAAATGATCAGGGAGAAATGGATAAGGAAAAAATTAAGAAATTGCTCACTTCTGGTGCTGGCAATCGCGATCACTTTATCAAACTGATCCAGACGCATATCGATCAAGATACGTCTCGCCTCTTCAGTCGGATTGGTACGAGACAGTCACTCAATCCAAATATAATCAGGAATTATGTAGATCATAGTCGACTCTTTCTCAACCTCGACAGAGGTACTGCGAACCAACTCCTTGTTGATGCGCTCAAATCAGCACTTGAACAGATAACAACGAGAGGTGGTCGTAAATTTAGACCTACATCTGCTGGATATGTGACGATAGTTGCGGCACTTTTAGCAACTCCGCTGATGGCCTTTGTTGGAGCTAGTGCTGCAGCAGGTCTGGCTGCGACTCTCGGAGTCGCCTATGGAGCTTCCCTTGGTGCAGCGCTTGGTACCAGTGCTGCGGCTATACTGAACGCCGTTGGAGTGACGAGTCTGACTGCTGGTGGTGCTGTGATCGGTGGAGGACTCGTGCCATTATTAGCAAGTTTGCGCAGTAGTATCTTTCGACAAGGAGTAACAGTCAATAATACTTCTGTCGGCCAAGGGCTCCAGGGCCTAATGACCCAAAACATATTTAATAATCCTGGTCAACGTGCACGAGAAGAGGAATACTTGCAGGATATGCATGGCGTAGATATGTCAGCTGCCTCCCTCGCTAATATGACTCCTCAGCGGACTATCCTCGAAAGAGGAATGATAGCGGTCGTAGGCAGGCTTATGTATAGACAAGCGGTTCTTGGTGAGAAACAGGGCTCTGCTGATGCGATGCTCGATGACGGCATATTGCTTGCTCATCCAGGTGAACCAGTACGTCTTGAGCAGGCAAACCTAACAATGAATAAAGATATCATCGAGCTATTTCGCGTGGAGTACGCGAGGATTGCCGCCGCAAGACCCCCACTGGATGTAAATGCAATTAACCTGTTTCCCAATATCAATCAAGACGAGCATAGAGCCGCCATGCTAGAGGCACTTCGCATCGCTCGAGGTCGCTATGCGGTGAATGAGGCTCAAGAGCTTCATCTTGAAGTCATAAAGATCGAGTCAGGAGTAGAAAAAAGCATGGCCGACAATCTGAAAAAGAAGCTTGAAGGTGCGGCAAGCCCAGATGTATATCAACAAGACGGCTCCATCAACGTCGAAGATATGGTAGACGGATTGGGACGATTGCGCACCTCAGCTGATATTGATGCTCAATCTGAAGAAACGAGAAAGAAAAAGCTTAAGAGCTTGGGACTCTTCCGAGAGTGTGCCGCTGCCATTGCTGCAGCTCTTGTACCTCCTGGTCCAAATCCGATAGAGGCGTATCAATACTATCGCAGACAGCGAGAGAGTGTATTCATCAAGAGTGATAAAAAAGTGCTGGATGACTTGCGCCAACTCGAGACGGCAGGAAACAAACCGCCAAAAGCACTCGATATTGAACGGCAGCTATTCGGAGCTCCCAATCGAGACCAAAATGAAGTCATAAGTCGTTTGCAAGCTGTGATAAATGGAAATGATGCAATGACTGGGGTTGCATTTCCTGCTGTAGTAGGTGCTGTGGGCACAATGGATATTGCTGGGGTTACGATAGATGGATCCATCGCATATATGACCAGAGTAAGAGCAGAATTACTGACTGGAGGACTAGGAAGAAGTATTCTACAAATAAATACTGAACTGGGGACGAACGCAAATAATCTATCAACGGCTAATATCACGAAAACGACGTATGAAAATGTAGTAACACAGGCTAATGAGAGATTGGCCGATTTAAGCAGAAGAATCACCGCTGGCGGTGCTGCAGCGCTAACACCCGCAGAGCACCTGGAAATGACTTCGCTTCGGACTTGGATTGCGAACCCAGCAATAGGAGGCATCCCTAATTCTACAATTAATGCAACGATACCTCGAGCTGATTACTTCACCGCACTCAATACCATTCAAACATTGACACGGCAAAAAAATACTCTCGACTCTGAACTTGCTGTGGTCACTGCTCGAAGAGATGCTTATCGCAATGGAACAGATGCACAAATGATGGCCGTCAAAGCCGAAGCCGCTCGATTGCTCACCGATTACAACGCAGCCCTAACTGGAAATACCGCAACTGAAGAAACGAAGCGGATTGGGGAGTTTACCACAGAGTGTCGGGCTGCATTTGCTGAGCTTACAAATGCCGCCTATCCTGGACGCCTAAATAGGGGAGATTTCATTGTTGGGACCTTTGACGATCTGATGGTGCTCGCAAGAGATAATGGTGCTATCCCTCCAATAATGCGCTTCTGGACCGAAGCAGAAGAAAATAAGCCAGAAAATAGAACAAAGCTCCAGCGTGCTCGCATTTGGGATAGGGCGTTAGCTAATGCGGCTGTAGCTAGAGGGGCAATACCTCCGAGAGCAGTACCAGATAACACAGACATTCGTCAGGCAGTGGAGCAAGAGTCTGTAAGTCTCGATGCTTCAATTAGTACCCAACATACTCGACTCATGGATGCACGTCGTGGAGTTGAAGCAAATAGAGCAGTGATCACAACTGCGCAAGACGTCAACGAGCGGCGAAAGGTGGTGAGTGATTCGAACCGAGAGATAGTCGATCTGGCCCATGACTTCACTCAACCGAGGGAAACAAATCTCGCGACTATATATGATGTGACGTATAATGCAGCCGTAACACCAGTCGAAACGGCGTTTAATAGTGGTCCGCCGAGGGTGCCACCGATATATTTCACACTACTCAACTACATCGTCGGATATCAATCCCGACCCGGTGAGACTGGAGTCGATTTGACTCGTCGTGCGCGAGCATTCACTGCTGCAAGTACTATCTATGGCCCTGATGAGATGAGAAATCTCCTTTGTCGGTTGCCTTTGCTCGCTCCAATAGTTGCACAACCATTTAATGCTGTTGCAATCCAGCTTGGTGTATACCTGCGCTCAGGACAGATAGTTGATACTGATCTGAGACGAGAGCTCCGAAATAGAGCAAACCAACAAGTATATGCGGCGATTAACATTTGATCCATATATGTTCAATACTTCACTCGATATACTCAAAGCAATGCCTCTCCCCGAAGATGTGAAAAAAGACATCCAAGATCGATATCCAGACAAAATGACATCAGAGGAAAAGCTGGTGTATGATGAGTTTGCACTCGACTGGTATGACCGATTGTATATCGAGTCACGTCAGATGAAAATCAGAGAGTATCTGCTGGAGCACCATCTCGAGGGTCAACTCCAAATCCCGGAGGATGATATCAAGCGGATTAATATGCAGATTGAGCAGGACATTGTGTCCCTTCTGCGGGAGAAAAGTGCTGAGGGAGATATCTCGAAACTCCGTGAGCAAATCTCATCGATCGCACAAGCGAAGTGAGGCGGAGACCGCTCAGTTGGATACGTGTGTTAGCCCTGCGGGTTATTTGATACCCCATTCTCCACTCGAGTTGCGCTCACATGAGGAGTGACTGCTCCCCTTTCTGTCGTATCTACGTAAGCTGTTGGCTTCACGGGAGGTTTTATCTCGTGCTCTGCTTTGTCTTTTGCGGGGACCTTGACATCTCGATACATAGTGATCTGAGGATCTTTTGGAGCTATTGGCTTGCTATTTTCATCGAGCTCGACCTCTTCTTCCTCTTCTTTATCATCTTTCATATCATAGATATTTTTATCCAATGATCCAAAGAAGCGTTGGACGGTCTCTTTGCTGGCGTCCTCGATGAGGATGAGTGAATACAAACTGTTGAGTGTGGAGAAGCGAGCTGTGCTGGCGGGATTTTTGCCCTGTATCTCAAGTGTGCTATTGAACGCGTAAGTGAAAAATTCCTTCATCACCAAGCGGCGTCCAGCCTCTCGTGCAGCGGAGTTTTTAGAAAATGCCATAGCACCTAGTCCTAATAGAGCGAGCTTCTTGCGATCTTTATTGCGTGCTTCGATGTATCCGTGTTTTGCGTCATCATTGCCTGTAGTGAGTTTGTCATTCATCGTACGTTGATCGCGATCAAGTTGGACGAGCCGTCGATTGATGAATTGGGAGGTCCACTCACGTTGGCTTCTGGTGAATGGGGCCTTATCGCCGCTCATTCCCTCGATTGAAAGGTGGATGCTCGACACCAACAACTGGGCGAAAATGTGCTGTTCGAAGATGAGATCTGTTATGGACTTGACCTCTTGTTGTTCTTCTTCGATTCTTTTTTTCAACTCTGCGAACATAGCGGCATCGTCCTCTTCTTCCTTCTTTGCAAGCAATCTTTCTTTCTCCTCATTTGATTTATTTTGTGTTTCTTTTTCAGCTGTTGCTTTTGCACTCGGCTTGCTCGCCTGTGTATATACTTCGGCGAGGGATGAATCCTTCACACCTTTTGCACGTGCTTCTGCCTCTGGGGTTTGGGTATGTTTCGTTTCATCTGACATATGGGTAAATTATACTCCTTTCTTAGCGTAAATAGCAATAAAATACTCTCAATATATGGCGCATACTGATCTGTCATTGACGCGAGATACTCGCGTCTGATACGATGTGAGTACTATATGCATCTTCGTCCTTTTTTCTCGACATTTTCAACGTATGCACGACGTATTCGCAATATCGTCATAGTCGTTTTGACACTAGTCATCGTTGTGCAGCTCGGAATCAGTCTCACCGGATGGGGCAAGATCGGGACCGCACTGCCTGCTGGTCCAAGCCCTGTCGAACGCATCCGCAAAGAACTTCAAGATAAGTATCAGCTCGCAATCAAAAATACAGATCCATCTGCACAGATCAAGACAGAGACGATGGCGGGGATCATGTGCTCTGTGATAGGTGAGCTCTGCGGAGTGGATAAAAAAGCACCGACAGACACGAATAGTTATCTCCATCAAGCAGCCAACCTCATTGCCATGCCCTATGGTCAACCCGTCGCATCAGGGGTCGCCTGGGCGAGCGATGCGCTCGAACATGCGGGATTTGTGCCAAAGACTTATGCACAGGGCATAGGATTTAGCGCTCTCGGGAGCTATCAGCGCGCATGGAAGGTCATGAGAGACGCCGCGTTTCTTTTGATTACTCTCGTGATCGTTATATCTGGATTTATCATCATATTTGGAGTGCCAGTCGGAGACAAGGCGGGGGTATCGATCGAGGAGATGTTGCCACGATTGGTCATCGTGCTCATAGCCATATCACTATCGTATGCGATCGTGGGCTTTATGATCGATCTCATGTATGTGATCACGTTCCTTTCGTTTTCAACGATGGCACCTTTGCTCAATCTCGATGCCGCATCACAAAAAATGGCATTCGTGTCTATCGCTACTGGCCAGCCAACCAGCCTCTGGCATCTGATGATGAGCAATGATCTCTCGCCGATAACATATATGGACACATCCAAGGCTCTTTTCCAGCTGCTCCCTCCCGTCGCCCAAATCGTAGTCTCGTCAGTCGTGAATCAGGTTGGTCTGCCCTTTTTGGCAGGAGGGATGGCAAGTGTAATACCAAAGAACTCGACTGGATTGGCGGGCGGGTTAAAAAATAATCTTGCAAATTTCTTTAGAACTTCACCCGCAGCCTCTATCGCAAATTCTATCAGCGGACAACAAATTGCTCAAAAAGTAGAAGGGACAAAAACGGTCGGCATATCATTGGTTGTAGCCATCATTTTGGTATTAATGACTGCATTTGAGACAGTGATTGCACCAGTGACTACAGCATACGTCATCTCGGCCCTTCTGATGATTACCTCTGTTTATCTTTTTTTCAAGGTATTTTTCCTCTTATTTAGTGCATATGTTGAGATTGTTATAGCGACTATTTTTGCGCCATTTTTCATCCTCCTTCACGCGCTGCCTGGGAGCAAAAGTATGATCACATGGATCAAGACGCTAGGGATCAATCTCCTCACCTTCCCCCTTGTTCTCATCCTGATGATGGTCTCAGCATTTGTATCCAATGCCGCTGCGCCACCAGCAGGAAACATATACTACTTCGCGAACCAAAGTCAACAATTTTGGGCCCCTCCCTTTTTGAATTCTCTGGGTAGTCAAAATGCGATACAAATGATCCTCGGTGGACTTATTTTCTATAATATCCCCCTATTCATTGACCAAATCAAAAAATCACTTGGGTACGAGCCTGTGTTCTCGGGCGTCAGTGTCATGAGCTTCTTTGCTCCGGTCATAGGCTTTGCATCTCAAGCTGTAGGTCTTAGTACCAAGGCTGCGAAGCTCGCTGGTTCAATTGGTGAAGCGGGTATCCTTAAGAAAGTGGTGCCCGGCTCTAACCCCTAAGTTTCAGATTCCTTGATTTGCGTCATAAGCTTGCATACTACAACCTCTCTTCTATTTTCCCTATTTAATATTCTCTGTTTTATGTTTCACACTTCATGTTTCATACTTCATATTCTATACGGTTATGGTACCGCCTCAGCTCAGTCCGGGGAGTCTCAGGAGATCTACCCCGATGAACCTCAGGAGGAATGTAGCAAATATGATGAGGGCAAGTCCCATGAGACAGTGCATGAGAGTGTCTCGTGCCTTGCCCATAGACTCGCCTCCGGCTGACATCTGGATCATGATGGCACAATAGATCACACAAAGGAGTGTGGTAGCTCCTGCGATACCGAAAAGTGTCGTAAATACAAAGGTAGATATAAAATTGCCGAGGTTGTCTACAGGAATATTGCCGATAGCCGTGAAAAGCTTACTATCTTGAGCTGCAGATATACAACGCGCGAGACTGGTCATCTCAGATTCTTGTACTTTGTATGAGGGGAATAAATCTGGGGCAATGCCTATGAGTGGAGTATTGACTATAGTAATAATTTTGGGAGTATTATTTTTGATATATGTTCCAAATGTGGGCAAGTTCATATAACGATCGATTATGCTTTGTCGCATTGCTGCAACCCCTGCAGCTCCAGCGGGATGAATGAGAGCGATTGCTAGTGGGAGCAGTTTCGAACCCATGTTGTCATCAACGATTGCATTTAATATCCGATCTCCATTGGGCGTAGAACGAAAACAGAGAATGCTTAATGCGGCTTGCTCGCTATTTGCACTCGCCCTCAGATTTTTGACTATAATATCAATTAATTGTAGAGCTCCTGCCCCGCCAACTACTTTTTTTGGGCCAGTTAATTCATCGATCTTCATATTAATGTATGTACCCCATTCTGTTTCCGGAACACAAAGATTGTCACCAATGACCCCTAAGGAACTCAAGTCACGTGACTGGGCACAGATATTGCCGAGCACACATCCAGCATGATATTGCAATCCAAATCCTGTTGCCATATCAGCAGGTTTGTTTGGAGCTGCATCAAACAAAGCACTCGGAATGGTATTTAAGAGGGTTCCATTGAGGACTTTTGCGCTCGCAATGTTATTGTCAAATATAGAGTTGAATATTGGGCTATTTGCAATAATAGCGGGCAACATACCTGAGATCATCGTTTTGCCCGCTTCCATAAGCTGGGTGTATACGCCAGTCAAGGGATCGCGGATGATATTACATGGATGATAGGGAAAACCTGACTGACGATCTTCAAAAGAAATACATTGCTGCTCAACTCTTCTTACGTCTCCCGATAATGCTTGTATTTTGACCCCGCCACAATCAACCTCTGTAAAAACAGGCGCCGGCCCAGCGGGAGAAGGACTTGGGGACGGGCTCACTGCTCCTGCTGGATGAGCTAGCATCGAGCAGATGACAGAGACAGTCAGCACAAGAAATACCTTTGAGAGTACAGAAAGACGCATAAGATCATCGTACCTGTTTTGGATACTTATTTCAAGTCCGTATCTTTCTCTGTAGATGACTTGGTTAGATGGATGGCAAAGGCGACGAAGGCAATCACGCCTACGCGTGGAGCAGCCTCTTTGATGATGTCTCCGATGGTGCTCCGATAGCGTTTCATATACTCATCGCCCTGGAGTGGTCCAATAAGCTTTTTTTGGATCAGGTATCTGATGATACGATATCCCTCAAGTGCGCTGATTGATTTGCTCGTGAACGGTTGGAACTTATCGCCTCCAAATGAGGTTTTGCTCTGGCCAAAGAGTATTTTTTGGACATCTCGAAACGCACCTCCGAATCCTGTACGGTATCGTTCTTCTTTGAGGTTGGCCTCAAGGACTTTATTGACATACCATCCTACATACCACTTTGAGTAATCTGCTCCACGCTCATCTTCGATGACATGGCGATATTTATTCAGATAATCTGCCATTTTATCTATGGCTGCGTATGGATCCTTTGCAAAGTTTTTGACCATTTCATTTATACTTGTTTCTTGATTGTAGGCTAGATCAGCTTTCATTTTGACGGAGGTTGCTTCAGTGATGCCTGCCATACGCCCGATATGATTGGCATCCGCATTTTCATAATGCATAAAGTTTTCTGCTGTGTCACACTCAGGTTCAAAGACCATATCGTCCTTGTTCCATTGTTCCATGAAATACGCTGCTCTTGTTTTCAGCTTCTGCTGATACTTCGCTTCATATTCCGCTCTCGTTGCGCCGAGGTTGGCCATGATTTTGGCTTTATTAGCGTCGATATCGCCTTGTTCTAGGGTGGGGCCTTTTTTTATGGCTTTGTCCATGAGTGAGCTCACTTCATTTTTGAACTCATCGTAATCAGGCACCTTTGGAGCCTCGAGCATCTGCTCAAGTATCTCCTTGCGGACGATCAGAGCACGATTGATACTATTTTGAATTTCCCCATCACTCATCCCTTTTGCCTTGTACTTTTCAGTTAAGACCTGTGTGATATATGCATCAGTGATGACATATCCCGCCTCATTTGTAGTAGGCCCATCGACCAGTTGGATGCTCGATCGATCTTGGCCGAAACTTTCGCCAAAGGTATTGGACTCATATCCACTTGGTTTCGTAAGGTTCTCCCAATGCTCACGATTTTTCATGATTTGAGTTGTGGTAGCTTTGCGTGCCTCAGTCTGGACGAGAGCTAGGTCCTCGGTCGTCTGTTGCCAGTTGGCAAAAGTAGTCTTGCCCGTACCTGGCTCCACCTGGAAAAAATCTGCATATGCTGCAGGATTGGTGGCCATTTTATTTTTAATCTGTGCGATCAGGGTGAGGCCTGTTTGCTCAGTCCATGGGGTTGTTGCGTCCATGAGGACGGTTGGAGTACGCTCAGCCATAAGCACCAAATTGGCTCCATAAAAGATCGATTTCATCACTTCCTTAGCCGCAGCACTTTTGTTCGCCTTTACCTTAACTTCCTTATTTTTTTTCTTTTGTTCCTCTCCAATTTCCACTGCCCGTGGAGCTATTCGGTCAATGACTTTTTGGGCAAAGTCTGTATCACTGGTCACGCTCGAAACCCCGAGGTTGGAGAGTACTTTTCTACCGAAATCAACACCGAGCTTGGAGCCATCAAAGTATCTGCGATAGAGGAAAGCCATCAGAAATCTTACTTTTGGCTCGTTGTACTCGCCGGCGACGAGCTCATCCATCCATGATCGCAGATAGTTGGTCCCCATATTCTCGACTGATTTCCAAATGTCTGCATAGTGGGAGGCATCAGTATTGCCCGAGTTGAGGATGACCCAATCTTTGCGATCTCCAAAAGTGTATAGTTTGCGAGAGACATTGTCTTTTGATTTTTTTAGTTGACGCCAGCCCCTCAGATTTTCATCGCTTCCGTTACGATTTCGATTGCGTGGATGCAGCGAGTCTGGCAGATGCTTCTCAAATCGTGGATTGATATGTCTCAAAAAGAGTCCATACTTACCTGATAGTTCGTGCATGACAGATCCGTACCCCGCATCGAAATAGTTATTGATTTTTGAAGGGTCGATGTCTGCTATCCCATCAAATCCATCTGGAGCTCCGGGCATAAACATTGCTCCTCGAGCAAACGTTTTGTGACCAATAAACTCATCATAGTCAAACTGACTCAATGATCCTGCATATTTATCGGCTACAGACAACTCATAGAAGTACGCATTGTTTTCCTTGTGTTTGCCTCCTCCAAATCCTGACAAGAAACGAGAGTTGCTGAGCATGAGCTGATAGACCGAGTGTAGATATGCTTGCTTCACGGAGATATACGTGATCATGTTCCGTTTGTTTTCTGAGTAGTGCGGATAGTTATCCTTCATAAACTTGCTGACGATAGTATTCAGATATCCTTTTGGTTCACTCAGGTCGCGATTGATTTCTTCATCGGCTACCCACCCTTTTTCAGCGAAGTATCGCATCATGAGTACTTTACAGAGAGGGAGAGCTGCTGCTACCTCAGGTCCGATATCGCTATTGTGGATGATGTCGAACTGCTTGGAGAGTGAGTAGTGATTCAGCTTTCCTTCATGATTCATAACTTGTTTGTAGAAGTCTCCATGAGCATCATTGATACAGGCGCGGATATCATAGTTACCTGCAATCTCTGCATTGAAAACTTCGAAATATTCCTCAAGCTCTCGTGCGTGTTTGAAAAAGGCCTTTCCGTCATGGCCATGTTCATGTTGTGGTCTGCCGGTTTGGACTCGCACCATGCGTCGCTCTTTTGGATCCCAGACATCCTGCGTATCACGATATACGTTGGCAAAATCAATGCCCGTGATACTCGGGGGCAACTCGGTCATGGTAGAACTATCGATCTTGAGTCGAGTTAGCGCTCGCAATAGAGTACCGAGTCTCAGCCTTGCATTTGAGTTAGTCATCTGAAGTGCTTGGTCTAGAGTGCCCACAGGCTCTCCGCCTGCTTCCATGGCGGGGCTCAGAGTAGATGTGATGATGCTGGAAATGATATTTTGGATTTCTTTCTCAACCCGTTCTAGTGTCAATTTTTCAAGCTCGTGATGGTCATACTGTGTTGTACTGGCATTTTTGATTTGATCACGTATTTCATCATAAAAAGGCTTGTAAAAGTCAGATAGATACGAAGTTGTATTTGCAGTTGCGAGTATAAATGTGCCTGACCAACGAGCAATCCACATCTCGTAGTGCTTGTCTTTTGCGCTTGAAGCTGCAGCAATCTCCTCCATACGTTTTTGAGTAGTTTGAGAAATAGCCAAAAGCATTTTCCTTGGGTTTTCAGTCAAGCTTGCTTTAATTTGCGTGTCGTACATTCTGTTGTTCTGCAGTTCTTCTATCTCCTCAATGACTTTTTTTAATCTCGCTTTTTGCTGGGGAGTTTTTGCTGCATCAGGTATCTCCTTGAGTGCCTCTAGTTCCGTTGTCAACTTCGTCTTTTCGTTAAGCAACTTTTCCTTTTTTAGTTCATCTCTATCTGCAAGCAGATCTTCATATTGTCTCAAATTGTTTAGTCGCTCTACTTCTTCAGGACTTGCGGTGCCCGCTTTTCCTTTCTCTTCCAGCTCAATTATTTCATTCAGATCAAAAGGTCTCAATCTGTCAGCCAGAGCTTTCATTTGTCTCTCGTTTGCGATAGTCAAATCATCAGAGTCCTCAGTTGGCATGTCAGCGTCAATTATCTGACTCGCATATTCTCCGAGTTTGTTGGCTGCCTTTGTCACGGACACTTTGAGTTCAGTGAGCTCGGCATTTGGCGATCCGATAGCGGTTTGTTCGTCAGGGGTCAAGCCGGATATACACTGAGTATATGTGTTCCATACCGCGTCAAATAATGTATTGTCAGCCATCTTGAGCAGGACCAAATCGCGCTCAAATGATTCTTCCGCGAGGTTGATCCGAGCTGCTCTGATGACATCTGTGCCAAATGGAGATATGATCGTATCAGTAAGACTGCCTCTATTTTCGGTAATAGTGAGATTTTGAAGAGCAGTTTTTTGGGTGATCTTGAAATACTCTCTATTACTAATGACTCGCATCACCAATGGCACGAGTCGAGCGAGATTGAAGACAGACAGATTTTGCTTACTGAGCTGCTCGAGAAACCTAATCGCTCCGACGCTTTTATTACTCAAGAGCTGTCCTTCTTGCTGGAAACCTACAGGATCATCGGCACGACGAAGCCTCTTTTGTATATCGCTGTCGCCGATCATATTTAGCAGCCGCTTGAGATTGAACGCAGGATCTACAAGTTTGCTAGTCACCTTGCCCTCATCATTTCCTTCAGCTCGATCCTGTAGCACATGTGCTCGACGTGATTCGCCTGTGGCCAAATTCTGAATGATTTCGCTATATGCATCTTTGGCGAAGTAATCCTTGACGACTTCGGGATTTGCTTCAAGTCGTAATCTAAATGCATCATCTGTGCTGAATCTATGAGCAAGGTCTCGTATGCCAGAAGGTGTTTTGGGATACTCATTCTCGATTTTTCGTTTGAGCGCTTCAAGCTCAGTGCGCGCTCTATTTTGTACTTCAGTGCTAGAAAGTATTCGTTCGGGTGTCATAGGATAAATATATTGACAACGATTATGATCGGAATTGATTGATAAATGTCGGCAAAGCTGCGTGATTTGAGATATATGCAGTGGTTAGTGATGCAGTGCGCAAGAATCCATCAAAGTTGGCACATGCTGGGCATCCGGGACGAGCAAGGGTAAAATACGCGTAGTCGAGTATGAAAAGAAGAGGAATGGCTGCAAGGAGTACGAGTTGACGTGCGAGCGACCAAAAAGATCCTAAGTGAGGTACTGATCCTCGAAGGACACCAAGGCGATGGTGGTTATTGACCGATGATAGTTGACGCATCTGTGCCAGTATAGGCAGAATTGTCATTGGTTTTCAAGTCAATCACGAGTTCACGAGCTCTTCCCTCGCCTACAGAGTAGGTGGAAAGTTCGGGATACGTTGTGGTGACAAACTCATGGATGATTCGTCGCTCATACGAATTGAGGCCACGGAAGGGGAGTGGACGACCTTGTTCTTGGACTTTGCCGACTATTTCAGCGGCAATAGCCTGGAGTCGCTCGATTTGCTTTTCACGATAATCGTTTACGTTGACTACGAGCTCGACGCGTGAGCCAAGTTTGTTGAAGCATATGACTTCGAGGACCTTCTGGAGTGATCTGATAGTATCGCCATGACGACCAATGATGGCTGGAGCTTGCTCTCCGGCGACTATGGAGACTTTGTACATTCCGTCTTCTTCAACCACATCGACCGTAGCGTCTGGGACCATCATCTCGATGATTAACTTTGCTGCTTGTTGAATAGTTTCGGTTGGATTCATGAATAATAAAAAATTAATACAAATGTGATGTGACCCAAATCAACTTTTTTTCTCTTCAATCATGACCGAGGTAGACTTCTTACTTTTTATACCCTGTATTATAGCAAAAATCGAGAAAATATTCCAGTAGAGACTGAGACCAAGGGGTAAGGTATAAGAGAAATATCCAATCATGACTGGAAACATGTATTTCATTTGCGTAGTCATCGCTGATTGGAAGTCGTCAGACATGGTTGGCTTTTGATTTTTTTTACTTTCATCCTTGGTTGATGTTAAGTCTTTTGAATCTTTTTTATTCGACTCGACAGCTGGTTTGGGTGCTGGTGTCGTATATCGCGCCTGTATATATTGCAACAGTCCAGTCAAAACAGGGATGAGCAGGTAGGGAGCGTATGAGAAGTTTTGAGGATGCAGGACGAGACCTGAGTTGAGACTAAACTCAAACATTTTGTGAGATGCTGGACTCGTAGCGAGATTGAAAATGAAAAAGTTTGGATCAAGTTTTTTGACCTCAAGGAGAGGTGTATAGAGTAGTTTGTTCAGCTTGACTAGATCAGCCGCACTCGAAGAAGCAGTAACGAATCGATTGAGGGTCTGGTACAAGCCAATGAATATGGGTATCTGGACGATGGCAAATAGACATCCTCCCATAGGATTGACTCCGTGCTCTTTGTAGAGGTCCATTTGTGCTTGTTGTAGCCGAGCTTTATCGTCTTTGTGCTTGACTCCGAGCTCATCGATACGGGGTTTGAGCTCCGCCATCTTTTTTTGGGTGGCGACTTGTTTTGCAAAGAAAGGGTTGAAAGCGAGGCGGATACTGGCAGTAAGTGCGATGATAGCGAAGCCAAATGGATATGCTATCCCAATCGTAGAAAATAACTTATGAAAGGCGAGGAGGGCGTTGAGTATAGGTTGGATGAGGAGTGTTTCAAACATGATGAAGGATATTCAGATTGTGTAATTAGTCTATCGCGAAAGGTCCGAGCTAATAACTAGTGATATTGAGATTATTTGCCGGTGATAGCCAATATCTTGCGTCCAATTGATCTACGACGTTTCAATACTTGTCGACCTTTGACGGTAGACATACGAGCCATGAAGCCATGTTTGCGAATGCGTTTGAGTTTTTTTGGTTGATAGGTGCGTTTCATAGGTGTAACGTTTGTGTAGACTCATCTGTACTAGTTTCTAAATGCAAAAGAAATGATGGTCTCAATTGCGGTCATTATACCTCACAAATCTGTTTTTTTGGTGTTGATTTGAGTCATGATCGCCGCGACTACAAAGGGTATAAATGGCTCAAGCATGGAAAGACAGCCGGTGAATATCCGGTGCATAGTACCGAGTACTTCCGCATCACCAGATCGAAGTGATGCTTTGAGCTGCTCAATATATATATCAGCGAACCGATGCCATACAAACTCGTGGAGTGAGACAAATGCTGACGAAAACTCAAATGCATCCATATTTTTTTCGTACGCCATCTGTAGAGCTGCATACTCATCATGCAGAGATTTGAGCACAGTTTGAGTTGCTTGAGGATCGACAGATGTGGGAGTGGGAGCTGGAGAACTCTGATCCATTGTGAGGAATCGAGCGATGTTCCAGATTTTATTTATGAAATTGCGCATGCCACGGACTTTGTCCTCAGAAACATTCAAGTCGGCTCCGGGTGTTGTTTCAAAAACCAGGGCAGCACGTAGGGCATCGGTGCCATATATCTGAGTCAGCTTGAGAGGATCTACCACATTGCCTTTGCTTTTGCTCATTTTTTGGCCTTTTCCATCGCGAACTAAGCCATGAAAATAAATATGTTTAAAAGGCGACTTTCCAGTCATATATATCCCCAACATCATCATCCGCGCAACCCAAGCACGAGCAATATCGTATCCTGTCTCCATGACGGTTGTTGGATAATATCGGTCAAATACACCCAGCTTTTGGAGCGTTGCAAAGGGCCATTGTCCTGATGAAAACCATGTATCGAAGGTATCAGTGTCTTGCACCCAGAGCCCAGAGTCTATCAACTTTTTCTGCTTGGCCTCGTCGATTTCAACGCACCATTCATCTGTTTTTGTGTTCTGAAAGGCGGGGATGCGTATGCCCCAGACTATCTGACGACTGATGTTCCAGTCTATGAACTCATCGAGGTGACGCTTGAGGACGTCAATGAATCGATTTGGATGGACCTGCGTCTCATCACTTTCGAGTGCTTTGATCGCAGCCTCGGCGAGTGGCTTCACCTTGATATACCATTGCTTTTTGGGCAGGGGCTCAAGGATAGATTTGCATTTGTAACATTTCTTCAGCACCATTTGATGCGGTTCTTCTTTCACAAAGAGTCCTTTGTCTTTCAAGTCTTGGATGATGCGTTCGCGTGCGGCTTTTACCTTCATCCCATCATATGGAGTGTGGGTCCCATAGATGCGACCATCAAAGCCGATGACCTGAATTAAGGGGAGCTTGTGTCGCAATCCAACCTCTAGATCAGTTGCATCATGAGCAGGGGTGACCTTCACCGCTCCGGACCCAAATGTCATCTCGACACAGGTATCTGCGATCACAGGAATCATTCGGTCAGTCAGGGGGAGTGGCACTGATGTGCCGATGAGACTCTGATATCTCACATCCTCAGGATGGACCATGACAGCTGCATCTCCAAGGAGTGTCTCTGGTCGCGTGGTTGCAATCGTTATGGGTCCATACGAGATGTGATAGAGGATGCCGGCGAATTCTTCGCTTTCAACTTCAAGATCAGAAAAGCTCGTGCCATCTCGACAGCAATAGTTCACGAGACGGTCGGCACGATAAATCAACCCATCATCGAATAATTTTTTATACGTTTGATGTACTATGGCGATGATCTCGGGATCCAGTGTGTAACATTCGCGGGTCCAATCGAGTGAAAATCCCAACATGTTCAACTGAGATTTCATTGTCCCTTTGCTCTGAGCTACAAACTCTTGGATCATGCTATACAAGGTGTCTCGATCATAATCAAACCGACTCTTACCTTGCTTCGCGAGATGCTTTTCAAATACAAATTGTGTTTCTATGCCAGCATGATCGGTACCGGCTACCCAAAAAACATCTTTGTCTTGTTGGCGTGCGCGACGACACATAATGTCCTGGAACACGTACATTGCATGCCCTACATGAAGGCTCCCATTCGCATTTGGAGGAGGGAATATGATACAAAATGGCTCTTTTTTGCTCGATGGGTCGGGGGCTGATGCATGCTCAGTCTCCCATTTGGCACGGATGATGGGCTCCCATTGATCGGGGAGATATGCTTTGTCCATGACAATACTATAAAGTATGAATCAAAAAATACAAGAAAACTCATCAATTAACGGTGTACTGCGATCTCGTCTAATCAATCAACCGATTCGATGATGGTCTTGTAATTTGGCGAGAGTTAAGTACCATTCGTGGTGTTGTTGGTGAAAAGTAATACTACTTTAACCCAGATCGCACAGTAATATGTGCAATACATAATATTATGGAATGGCTACAATCTTTTCTGTCTTGGTATATCTATGTGTTCCTCGTGGGGATCGTATTTTATCCTCTTACAAAAAAGATATTCTCCCGGACTATTGATGGCGGATATGCGTTTGCCAAAATCATTGGGATCCTTCTCGTCAGCTATATCATGCTTGTATTGGGTGTGCTTCGGATAGCTCCATTTAGTCGTGAAGCGATATTTGGAATACTTATTCTCGTAGCATTCGTCTCATATCGAGGAATCATAAAAGGTAACTTCCTAGAGAAAATAGAAAAAAACTCTTCTCTCATCAACTGGATAGTCATAGAGGAACTCATATTCTTTTTTGGATTGCTTGCATGGACCATAGTTCGTGGTCAAGAGCCCTCGATACATGGGCTCGAAAAGTTTATGGACTTTGGATTCATGCAATCTATTGGTCGATCTTTATACTTTCCTCCTTTGGATATGTGGTATAGCGCCGATCCAACCTCGCCGAATGGGTTTGCGATCAACTACTACTACTTTGGTCACCTCACCGGTGCTGTGCTCATCAAACTGACTGATGTGTATCCTGCAGTTGGTTACAATCTGATCCTCGCAAATATACTTGGACTATCGATGTCTGCCGTATTCTCTATCGTTGTGAACATGATCACGTTCGCTGAGGCACAGATGGGGCATGAGTTCAAGACAAGCATGAAAAAGTTGGTGATGTATGGCATATTGGGCGCCTACATACTCAACCTCGCAGGAAACTCGCACACACTCTACCTTTTTACTAAAGGATACCCAAATGAATCGCCACTTCCTCCATGGGATGCAACGGTAGTTGCTGACGTTCCAAAACTCATGTCTAGCGTTGCAGCTAAGTTCCCTGATGTGCTCATGGGTTTGCAGGAATATTCCAAATACTGGTACCCCAATGCAACTCGATTCATCCCGTATACGATCCACGAGTTCCCATCATACTCATATATAGTGGCTGATCTCCATGGTCATGTATTTGATATCCCCTTTGTACTGTTGAATCTTGCTGTCATCCTCCTTGTTGTAGTCCCCATCATTGCACGTCGATATTTTGGATTTGGCGCAACTGATGTGATCAAGCCGAGCAAAAAATCTAAAATCCCTGAACCCCCAGAAACACACCTTCAGAAATGGTGGAAGGTATGCATGAGATTCCAAATTCCACTGAGTATTTTTTTTGGATTCATGGGTGCAGTGCACTATATGACGAATGCATTTGATGGACCGATCTATTTGCTCCTTGCAGGAATAGTGCTATTTTTGATACATCGTCTATCACGTTTGTTTTGGTTGAATATGGCCGTGCTCACTGCGTCATTCTTCTTTTTTGCTGCACCATTTACGCTTTTTTTCAAGCCATTTGTTTCTGGTGTCGGAGTGAACTGTGGCTATCCGATCATACAATCGATCGCCAAGGGTATCACTCCCTTCAAAATGGGGCCATTTATTTTCGAGAAAGGCAACTGTCAGGTATCTGCTCTCTATCAGCTGCTCATCTTATGGGGGCATTTTTGGATTCATGCGGCGCTGTTGAGTGTCACTCTTTGGTATTTGCGACGGGTGAAAACCTATACCCCCGTTACCGCAACAACCCTCGTCGTTGTAATCCTTTTTGTATTTAGTACCGCGTTGATCACTATACCTGAGTTTTTTTATATCAAAGATATTTACCCCACTCACTTCAGAGCGAACACCATGTTTAAGCTGGGCTACCAGGCTTATCTCATGATGTCTATTGGCACGGTTTACGCGATATGGAGAATGCGACATATCCACGTGAGATGGTTTCGCATACTCTCGCGACTAGTATCAGGATTTTTTATCGCACTCATATTGATCTATATGCGATTTGGGATATTGGCATATTATGGAAATCTTGAAAAACCTGTAAAGCTCGACGGCATAGCCTGGCTCAATGATCAGTATCCAGAGACTCATGACATAGTGGAGTACTTCAATACTCAAGTCAAGGGACAGCCGGTCATCCTCGAGGCGCAAGGGGATAGCTATACGGATTACAATGTCGTATCCTCCTATACAGGTCTCCCAACTGTCGCTGGTTGGTGGGTCCATCAATGGCTCTGGAGAGGCACCTCAGATATAGTAGGTCGACGCATACCTGATATCGAGCAGATATATCGCTCATCAGACATTGACCAGACTCGTACGCTCTTGCGCAAATACAAAGTCAGCTATGTGATCGTATCTGAACTCGAGCGTAAAAAGTATGAGACAGCAGACATTCGGATTCAGTCAGAAAAGTTTAACACCCTAGGACGCGAGGTATTCCGCAGTGCTAATGGTAAAGCGATTGTTTACCAGATGAAGTAATGACCATGGTCATTTATAGGTGATTTTGAGTTTTGCTATCGACTCATCTGTGAGTCCGAGACTGACGAGCCAGTCATGAATATCTTTTTTTACATCTTCTTCGACTACCTTTGTGACTGTTACAGAAAAGTACCCGCCCAGTTCGTCGACAAACTCAGTAGTCACTATGAATTTCTCGGTACTATATGGAGTACTGTTTGAGACAACGATATCAGGTCGCTGAATTTGCTCTTGTTTTTGCAGATTGTCATGGAGCTGTTTATCAAATGTATCCGCAGCTTTGCCTGTAGGAACTGTTTCAAATATAAGGGATGATGTGACCTGAGGCTCAATAGTTGGGATCGGTGCATCCGTTGGTACAGGAGCCTGTGTAGGGATAACTACGGGAACTGGGCCAGGATTAGACTTCGACCTGCTCAGAAAAAATAATATGACCACCAGGCTGACAAATACTAAAAATGCACATATGATGAGTATTTTTTGTTTATTCATAATTGAAAAATAAAATTCATTTATCTCTTTCGTAACCATCCCGATACATTGTTTGAAATAGCTACTGCCCTGGTATTCACTGATCCGAGTACTCCATAGTTTGCCTCAGCAACTTTAATATTCGTTGAGTTATATACCTGGGCAACATATGCAATGTGTCCATAATGGCTTCCACCGCAAACAGGGCTACCATTGACGATGTCATGCCAGACAATGAGATCTCCAGCGAGTGGAGGTCCCGTTGTCCTATCGATGAATTTGTAGGTTGGACTATCTTTGGCTTGTGCACACGCATTGCCATATTGCTGTGGGTCAACACCGTTCAATTGGACAGCAGAAGCAAATGCAAATCCAACACATTGGAGGTATGTATATGATAGGGCTGAGGCTTTCATCATCGCCTTTGGTGTTTGACTGAGAGTTGTCCTATCGATACAATTTGCATTGGAGCTCGTGACTTGTCCACCCGGACAACTTGATCTAATGTTATCTACCATGCCTTGTGCATTCGTGTTCAGTGCTGGGCATGGATTACCCCGTTCATCAACAGGACCTCCTCTACTACAGAGAGATCCTTGATCTTGGGTTCCTGTTGGGATAGATCCCACCCTTTGCTGGAGCGCCTTGACAAAGGTCATGGCTCCGATACCTTGATATGGATTCGGAGAGGTGCACTTCCGGCCGTCGCCACAGTAAATCACGTACATTTTCTCATGGCGGTTATCAAAGCATGCAAATGGATACAGATGATCTTCGAACAAAAATGTTGGCCCACAACCGGTATACAATCCGCCTGTTTCGGGTTTTGGCGTATTACCAATACATTGAGTGTTTCCCGGACCGTTATATAAAGCAAAAGCACCCGCGATCAACTGAAACGGTGTTCCATTTGGAGAGAGGCTGAGCGCAACAGCCTTTTTTCCATTAAAATGCTCAGCAGCGTACAGAGCAGAGTTGAGGAGTGAACTAAATCCACAACCAGATCCAATAGAAATAGTCAACTTCGCCTTCTCAGAAGATAAGTTCTTGCATATATTACCCAAATCTGGTTCTATCTCTCCTATTTTTCGTCCACTCACGAGCGACTTTGTGGGATCGAAGCTTCCTCCCGTTTCTACATTGTGCAATGCAGCGATGACTTCCCATGGCAGGCCAGATCGGGCAGATGCTTCTTTGTAGATCACGATGTTGTCAGGATGAGATAAGGCATTATTAACTGCTATATTTGCCTTGCCTTGACAGGCTTGGGGCAAAGCTCCGTTCATATCAGCTGGGATGAGACCATCCGTGATGGGGATATTTGTGTCAATGGGAGCACCAGACGGTTGCACTTGTGCCCCAGGGTTGTCGATCATTTGACCATCTTTTCCGAAACACACGGGAACCTCAGGGGTTCTCGATTTGTCTGTCGTGTAAGTATTCACATCACACCCATTTGAATCGTATACGATTTTGGGTGTGTTTGAGAGTAGAGCATCGAGGATGAGTCCTATCACTGAGACATTGTTGTTTTGGGCATAGATTGCTCTTGAAGAAGTAACAAAAAGAACGCAAATCAGTATGGTAGTGACGGAGAGTCTCACGACCCATTTGACAACTGGTACAAAAGTATTCATAATAGCTACATTATGCCGATGCTTGATTTTATAAAAAATCCAACTCCTAAGTCAAACCCAATTGCCCCTTTGACTCCAGTTACCAATCCTGTTCCTCAGTATGTGGTCCCTGTGAACGCTCAAAACAAACCTGAGGATGATGCAAAAAATAAAGTTGATACTGCTGATGTTGCTCGTCAAGCCTATGTTGCGAGCCTCCTCAAATCCAATCAACCATCAGTTGCGACTACTAGCATAGCAGATAAGCCACCGGTCAACAGTTCCGCAAATGCTACGTCGTCTGCATCACCCCAAGCATCTGTCCCACCTGAGGCCCCAAAGAAACACGATGCTCCATCATCCGAAAAGAATCAAGCCACAAGTGAAACAAATCCTATGTCGGGGGCACCGGTAGAAGTGTCCAAGCAGGAACTTCTTGACCTCATGACCCATCTCACAGCCAGATCAAATAAATGTATTGCACTTGCTCAAGCGAAAGCAAAAGAGTTGCAATGCAACGAAGTTGATGGTGAACACATGCTGATTGGACTTATGTCAGATAGTACTGTGTACAAGATATTGACTGACCTCCATGTTCAAATGCCCCAAATAGAAACTGAACTCGATCCTATATACAAACGCACAGACAAACCAACGATCCCTCAGCTCTCTGGTCGACTCAAGCATATACTGAACGCGGCACATGCTGATGTACGGAAAGTAGGTCTTGAGTTTGTCGCTCCAGAACACATTCTGCTTGCGCTACTCCAAGACGGCGAAGGACCTGCCGCTCGTGTGTTAACAAAACTCGGACTCAATGCCGGAGATCTGACAGAATTAGTATATCCAGATGCACCAGCTGGCGGTGCAGGAAATCCGCTCAGTAAATTTGGTCTCGGAACTGGGTCAACAGATGCACAGGGGGCGACCGCTAAGAGTGCCCTTGCTGAGTATACGATTGATCTGACCGCGAAAGCACAACGAGGAGAATTCGATCCAGTCGTCGAACGATCGAGTGAGATAGAAAGAGTGGTACATGTCCTTTCTCGTCGAACAAAAAATAATCCTGCACTTATCGGTGAACCAGGCGTAGGAAAAACCGCCGTAGTAGAGGGTCTTGCTCAGCAAATAGTTTCAGGTCTTGTCCCCTCAGTACTTATTGGGAAAAAACTGTTACAACTAGATCTCATGGCTGTATTGGCTGGAGCGTCTCACCGAGGTGAATTTGAACAGCGCATGAAGGATATTATTGATGAGGTGATAGCTTCCAATAATCAAATCATTATGTTCATAGATGAAATGCATACGATCGTAGGTGCGGGAGCTGGAGAAGGCAGCGGAGATGCCGCAAACTTTTTGAAACCAGCCCTTGCTCGTGGCGATATGCAACTCATCGGAGCAACGACGATCACTGAATATCGCAAATACATAGAAAAAGACCCTGCCCTTGAGCGCAGATTCCAAACTGTCCAAGTAGATGAACCAAACGAGGAAGCAGCAATCAAGATGATCATGGCAACAAAGAGTAAATATGAAAAATTTCATAAAGTCCTGATTCCAGATGATGCAATTGAAGCAGCCGTCAAACTCTCCAAACGGTATGTTGGCGATCGCTTCTTGCCAGATAAGGCGATTGATTTGATTGATGAGGCAGCATCTGCTGTGCGACTCCCACTCATGTCGCTCCCGGAAGAGATCAAATCTCTTCAGACACGTCTTGCCCAATGGGAAGGTGAAAAAAATACTGCAACGGCAAAAGGAGACTCAGTGCGAGTCAAGGTTCTCACAAACAAAATGACCACTGTCACAGCTGAGCTGAACGAAAAGCAGAGTGAATACGACCGCAAAAAAATGCAATCGGTGAGCGAGGTCACAGAAGATATCGTCAAGGATATTGTATCCCGATGGACCGGAGTCCCTGTCTCAAAGATGTCGAGTGGTGAATCCACCAAACTTACACAACTTGAGGTAACGATGCATAAGCGGATGATCGGCCAAGAGCGTGCAGTCAAAGCTGTTGCAGCAGCAGTCCGTCGTGGCCGCGCGGGCCTCAAATCTAACGCTCGTCCGATCGGAAGCTTCATCTTTCTTGGACCATCAGGAACAGGTAAAACTGAGCTTGCCAAAACACTGGCTGAAGTACTCTTTGGACTCGACGATGCAATGATTCGGTTTGATATGACTGAGTTCATGGAAAAACACGAAGTAGCAAAGTTGTTGGGACCACCCCCTGGATATGTCGGATATGAAGAAGGTGGCAAGCTCACTGAAGCTGTGCGACGCAAGCCATACTCAGTTGTGTTGTTCGACGAAATCGAAAAAGCCCACCCAGACATATTCAATATACTTCTTCAAGTCCTTGATGATGGACGTCTCACCGACAACAAGGGGCGGACTATTTCATTCAAAAATACAGTGGTGATCTGTACGTCAAATATTGGAAGTGTCCTGATCCAAGATCAACTGCTCAAAAAAGCTAATACGCCAGACGGATCACAACCACAACCGTCAGTTCAAGATGAGTTGGAAGTCAAAGCCGGATCACAAAATACCAAACGTGCTGCTGAAGTCGATCATTTGAACACTGAATATACAGACATGAAGTCAGAAAATATCGACGTTGCGATGCGCGGACAAAAAGCAAATCTCGATGAGGTTGAGCTTCCGACCGGCCATCAGTTCGTCGATGAGCAAGACGGAGATGTATCATCCAAAGACTATACGGCGCTCAAAGAAATGGTTATGGGAGAGTTGCGCAAATTCTTCCGACCTGAGCTCATCAACCGATTTGATGAGGTGGTGGTATTTGAACCACTGCAGTTCAAGCACATGAAGAAAATTGTCGAGCTGCAACTCAAGACACTCTCAAAGCTTCTCGAAGAGCAAAACCTCGGTTTGAGCGTCACCGAAAAAGCGACAGAACAGATCGTCATCGCGGGCTTTGATCCGGTATATGGAGCGAGACCACTACGACGTGCCGTGCAGCGACTGCTTGAGAATCCAATATCTGAAATGATTATCACGAGAGGTTTGACTGAGGGAGATATCGTGGTCATAGACTATGTAAATGACGATTTCGTTTTCACTGCTGAAAAGCCTAAGCAGATTATGCGTGACTCAGACTCAGGAGTGGGTAGTGAAAAAAGAATGATGGCCTATCGATGCACCACCACTGGATACGAGTTCACGACTGAGGTGAAGGAACATGCTACGGTGATTTGTCCAGTCAATGTAAAAGAAAAGGTAGAAAAAAAGGCAGAGGCATCACAACAGCCAATCGAGGCAAAAGCAGCTTCAGTGGGCGCAGTCGATGTAGTACGCATGGCACAGGTACCACCAGTGGCATCTGTGGCGCCGGCGCAGTATAATCAAAATTATCAAACGGCCTAAGTCCCCATGCTACCTACCCCCGTACTTCTCGCACAATGTATCAATATTGGATCCGGTATCCCTCAAGTCGCAGGAACATGCCCCGCTGGATACAGCACAAAGATAGTCCAGGGTATAAATAAATGCTTTCAAAGTATCTGTGGGCCCATTGCTACTGTTGCGCAAGCTCCAGGCGTAGCGGGGGATGGCCTGACTCTGGGATGGTTGATTGGAGTGGTTATGGGATATGTGTATCCCTTCGCTGGGATCATCCTGTTTTTTGTTTTCGCATCTGCAGGGTATGACTATATTCTCTCGTGGGGAGAGCCCGAGAAGATCACTGGAGCGCAGACGAAAATCACCTATGGACTTATTGGCATGGCGCTCTTGGTCGCTTCCTACATGTTAGCACGCCTTGTGGGTGCTATCATGGGACTAGATCTGCCTTTTTAATCTACACAATCTCACATGTGATTGTAGTCAGTTGATAATATGATAGGATAGGTGACATGGATTAACCTGAGATAGAAACACCCCGAAAGGGGATTTTTTTCAGCCTAGCATATCCAATTTATATGTCTAAAGTACTCATTGATCCAACTAAACCAATCGTGATATCTGTGGGCGGAGCCTTTCTCGTCCCAAACTCTGGTATAAATACTAAATTTCTCATCAACCTCAATGCCCTTATTCGAAAATATGTAGCGAGTGGACATCGATTTTTCCTCGTTGCGGGGGGTGGCAGAACTGCTCGTCAGTATCGCGATGCAGGTAAAGCGGTCAATCATCATATGTCAAACCATGATCTCGATTGGCTCGGCATACATGCGACACGTCTCAATGGACATTTGCTGAGAACGATTTTTGAAGATATTGCACATCCACGTATGATCGAAAATTACCATCATCGACTCGAAAATTGGACTGAGTCAATAGTCATTGGCGCTGGATGGAAACCAGGATGGAGCACTGATTATTGTGCAGTCTACCTCGCATATGAGTACAAAGCTGCTCCTGTGATCAATCTGACCAATGTTGATTATATTTACGATAGTGATCCAAAAACAAATCCTCATGCACATGCACTTCATACTGCTACGTGGAAACAAATGGAATCGATTGTTGGCACTACATGGACTCCAGGGATGAATGCCCCATTTGATCCTATTGCTTCACAATTGGCGGCAGAGCATGACATAGATGTAATCGTGACCAACGGAGACAATCTCGAAAATCTGGAGAATATCCTCTGCAATAAGCCCTATCGGGGTACCCTCATTACAAAATGAGGAGCAGGGATGAGAGAAAGCCTCTCTGAGAGAAGTTCTTGTACAATAGGTAACTCATCATGATTCTTCACTCACTTGAACTCCGTCACTTTCGTTGTCACCATACATATGTTCTAGCTCAGTTTTCACCCCACCTGAATCTGATCGTCGGACCAAATGCGATGGGGAAGACCTCCATACTCGAAGCTATATACATGTTGTCGCAGGGGAGAGGGTTTCGTGAAGATGATGAGATTGAGCTTCTGACTGTCGACAGGGACGATGGATTTGTGAGTGCATCCTACAAAATAGGAGAGGATCAGGTCCACGAAGCATCAGTGACCTATCAACGAGATGACCTCTATCTCAACAAGAAATATTTCATTGATAAAGCACCCACATCAATAGGGAAGTTTCGTCGCACCCAGGTCTCAGCGGTCTTATTCGCGCCACACCATCTAGATATCATCACTCATTCGCCAACATATCGCAGAGAATATCTGGATACAGTGATATCGCGCGTAGATCCTGTATATGCAAAGGCAATACGAGAATATGGGCTGGCACTTCGCAAACGCAACGCGCTGCTTGAAGAGGAAATGGACGCTCAGACCCGTCATCAACAACTAGCTTTCTGGAATCAATATTTGATTGAGCGCGCAGATATTATCTTCAACGCACGGAGGAAGTATATTGAAATGCTCAATGATGCGGGGCACTTTGCACATCGATGGTTCAAGGCAATATATCATGCAAATCGGATGACGCCTGATAGGCTTGCTGAAAAACAGGACACAGAGATAGCCGCGCGTAGGACGCTCATTGGGCCCCAAAAAGATGATGTTGAGATACTCATCTCTACTCAGGATTCAAAAACAGTGGATCCAACGAGTTTCCGCAATGTGCATCATTTTGGATCGCGTAGTCAGCAAAGACTTGCGCTCCTCTGGTTGAAAATACGAGAGATAGAGTACCTTGAAGCGATCTCGAAAAGCAAACCCCTTCTATTGCTTGATGATATCCTTTCTGAGTTTGATGAGTCAAACAGACGGCTGATACTCGAACTCATTCCTCGATATCAAACAGTCATGACAAGTGCAGAAGAGGACCTGCTTGATCACACGATCCTGCCCGAGTCCATACTCATTCGGGTATAATCGAGGGCAAGTGAATATTGGATGAGTAGTTACCAAGGAGAGGTGACAGAGTGGTCGAATGTATCAGTTTCGAAAACTGACGTAGTCGCAAGGCTACCGGGGGTTCGAATCCCCCCCTCTCCGCCAGAGCCTTTTTCATATATATGAATAATTTTCTAAATTTTCATAAAACATACACCATTGAAAATCTGTATATCAGAATACTAAGTTATGGCGATAAACATCCATGTGGGTTTACGTATGAAGAACTTAAGAAGGAATTAAGCCTAATTGAAAATAGTTGGGAAGATAAAACAATAAAATGTTACATAGATAATGCACTAAAAAGTGGAAGATCAGATTGGTCTCCTAAGCCTGGGGGAGGTAGTGAAAATTGGGTAAATCCCAATATGGATTCAATATTTTTTGTTATTGAAAGAAATGGGAACGAAAATACCCCCGATAACCACAAATTTATATTAAAATACGATGCATATTTTAATTACATAAATTATGAAGATCTAAAAAATACTCAACATATATCATATCTAGCACTTTTTCTCAGTTTTCTCAGTTTTGTGGGTCTTATTATTTCAATAATAGCTTCGTTAATACAAATATCAATTTCATATGAACAGTTAAAATCACCTGTTGAAATAAAACAAGAGCAAATTCAAAGTATTGAAAAGAATATGTATTCAGTGAAATGTATTAAAGATAAACTATAAGGACTAAGTTATTCCAGACTTGAGTGCTCCGCTTAAAGCCCCAGTGTTTATTTATCTCTTCTGATCGGCAGGACTCCAAGTAGTATAATCATCGCATGAAAGAAAAATTAGCAGTCTTTGATGTTGATGGGACATTATTTAACGGGAATTTAGGAATCGAATACTTGAAAATGTTGGTACAAAAAGGGATTTTCAAAAAGGAAATAGGGGATGGGGTTTATAAATGGTATGATCAATATAGGAGTGGGGAAGTTGAGAAATCTGTGGCTGTTGACGAAATATACAAACTGTATGCTCTCGGAATGAGAGGGACAACGACAGAAAAGGCTCGTGAGGTTGCAAGTGAAACGTGGAGCAAAATAAAAGGCAAAATGTACACTTTTGCTCCAGAAATTGTTCAAACTCTAAAAAATGCTGGTTATCTCATTATATTGTTATCCGGCAGTCCGATCGAAATGGTGCAAGAACTGGGACAGTTCTTACAAATTGAGAGAGAAAACATGGTGGCCGGCACTTTGGAAACCCTCGATGGCACATACTCTGGAAATGTGACTTCATACCTTGGTAGCGCTGAACAAAAAATCGAAGCATTAGACAAACTGATAGGAAGGAGGCCTCTTGATGTCAATTGGCTAGATTCTGTTGGAATGGGCGACGACGAGAGAGATTTTGGGATTTTAGGACGTGTTGGTTTTCCTATCGCTATCTGTCCCACCGATGAATTGTTTGAAAGGGCAAGCAGATGCGGATGGACTATTACAAATCCCGACACTGTAAGAAAAACTATTCATGAATGGGTTGAGCTGCACCGACAACATGAAATAATATAAATAGACTAGACACTTTCTTCAATGCTTTTGGTCTTCGATCGGTAGACTCGCCTCCCGCTTTATCTTCCGTACACGATGATAGCCAACTACCAATATTGCTGCTGCTCCAGGCAATGAGAGGAGCACTCTGAATATAACTCGTGCAGTCTCGACACTCACTCTATCAGTGTGTTCTGCGAAAAAATTCAGGACACTTTGTTCGAAGGTCGTGTATGTCCCCAAAACAAACCCGAGAGCAATAGCCAGGATATTAGTGGTCGAACCTGACGAAGACGGGAGAGTATCTTGATGATCTGAAACAATCTCTCGATTGAGAGCTGATGTCGGGGCGAAATTGTTGGGGCTTAGCGTGATAGTGGATTTAACCAATGGACTGGGCTGGCGAGGAATTGTAGTTGGAACAATGACAATGGTAGGAGTCGCGACCACAAAGCCTGATGCCGGAACAAATGGAGGTGGAGGAGTGTTTGTGATATAGCTGCCGACTGCATCTGTAGGAGTAATTGGAACAGAAGTTACATTTGGGGTAGGGCTATGGTATGGGACGTCTAAGTCTGCAGACGGGAAATCTGCGGGATTTGGTATGTAGTAAGGGTGTCCACTAATCCAAACCTGAGCAGTGACAGGGTGCGGATCCATTACAGACAACAAGATCGTCGTTATGATACAAATCACCAGAATTACGACATATTTCATATATACATGCTACAGTGAACGTGTGGGTGATTGCAACACATATGAGCACACGAATGATCTCGATTCACACATCTTGATATGATATGATGTTGTTTGAAGATTAGAAGTTGTATTGGCATATGACACTTTCAGCAAAACTTTTTTTAATTACCTTTTTGTTTGTTGCCCTGGTGATTGTTGGGATCTATTTGGTAAATCAAGGCATGTTCAAGCAAGGCGGAACTCCCCCAACTGTGGGTATGATACCCACAACTACGCCTATCCAGTCCGACAATCCTATGGGATTCCCCGTAGATCCAAATACGGGCACGATTATACTTCCTACAGAGAAACAGTTCTCACCATATGGCGTCTCAAGTGCAACTGGTGGAGGCAGACTCACTTCGTCTACGACCTGTGGGCAACTCCAAAACATCATTAATTGCTATCTTCAAAAAGCACCGAAGCTTGCAGTGGGTTATGAGACTTTCGCACAAAAAGATCTCTATGTCAACGACCCTCCAGCTGTTCAGACTGCGAAGTGTGATGAAACGATTAGGAAATTGGCCGAAACTACTCGACATGAGTCGATAAATGCTGGATGTATCTGGTGAAGTGCCGGCTTGACTTAGGTATACTGTGCCCATGAACGATCTGAAGACTTTTCTATTGCTCGCTCTTTTAACTGCGCTTTTCATGCTGGTTGGCTCCCTTCTCGGTGGAAAAAATGGCATGTGGGTAGGACTTGTCATCGCAGCGATAAGCAACTTCGGTGCATACTTTTTTTCTGATCGATTGGTCCTCAGACAATTCAATGCAAAAGAAGTTTCGGAGACACAACAGCCACGACTCTTTTCAGTAGTACATCGATTAACTTCGCAGGCGGGTATACCAATGCCAAAGGTCTATATGATCGATATGCCTACTCCCAACGCATTTGCCACGGGACGAGATCCTTCGCATGCAGCAATCGCAGTATCACCGAGCATCATGCAGATGATGTCAGAAGAAGAGCTCACCGGTGTACTCGCTCATGAGATTGGTCATATCAAAAACAGAGATATTCTCATTTCATCTCTAGCCGCCACGATGGCTGGAGCTCTCTCATATATCATTCATTTCATTTCCTTTACTTCATTGCGACGAGGGAGTAATTCAAATGAAAGAGGGAATCCATTTTCACTCTTGCTTGTAATGATCATTACGCCAATAGTAGCTACATTGCTCCATATGGCAATTTCTAGACAACGAGAGTATGCCGCAGATGAATATAGTGCCAAGCTGACGCGCAATCCAAAATCACTCGCGAGGGCGCTGTCGATCCTCGGAGGATTTGTTCAAAAATATCCGATTGCCAGCTCGATTGGTCAGGAGTCATCCGCGCACCTCTTCATCATCAATCCCTTTGAAGCGTCGTTCATTCGTAGTCTATTTTCGACTCATCCTCCCCTTGCTGAGCGCATAGCGCGTTTAAATGAGATTAAAATATGACTCCAAGCCCTACAATCACAAAGCGAGAAGTCATTCAAGTAGTAACGGTTTTTTTGAAGTACAAAAATAAATATCTTATCCTTCACCGAAGTACTCTAAAGAAGATTGATCCTGACACGCTCAATGGTGTGGGTGGAAAAGTAGATAGAGGTGAGAGCGCTGTAGACGCGGGTGTTCGTGAGACAATGGAAGAAACGGGATATTTGCTCACTCCAACTGACCTGGTATTTTCTGGAGTACTGAGTCTTTATAATGGGTATACAAGTGATTTCATCGTAACCTTTTTCATTGCCCAAGTGCCTGATGATCGTGTTCCCCATGGTTTACACACAGATGACGGCGATCTCCAGTGGATGACATATGCAGATTTCACCGAGAGCTCAATAAAGAAATGTGATGATTTAAACTATATTTTTGAGGATATTCATAAAAATAACAAATTCATTGGCAGCGCCCTATTTAATGATGAAATGAAAGTGGTCACATTCGCTAAGCATTATCTAAATCTATGAAACACATTGTCATTGTCGGTGGGGGATTTACTGGTGTGACAGCCGCAGTCGATCTGGCAAACGCAAAGCTGGATGATGTAAAAATTACGATAATCGCTCCTCAAAGTTATTTTGATTATCATCCAGGTCTTTTCCACCTTCTTACCGGATTTTCCGTGAAACAGCTCGCTATACCGTATGAGTATATTTTTGAAGGAACTGGAGTGATACATGAAAAAACAGAAGTAACCAGTATCAATCTGCAGAGAAAATGTATTTCTACAGGAAAAGATTCAGAGATCTATTTTGATTATCTTGTCTTGGCGACAGGATCAGCCACCAACATTTTCGATATGGAAGAGTACAAGGAGCAATTGCACTCAGTGACCAATGTTGATGATGTGCTCAAATTGCGAAGGAGCATTCATGAGATGCTCACCCTCTGTCATTTTGATCCTGTAAATCATACCTGTGGTGGAGAGGTGATAGTCATAGGAGGCGGACCAAATGGTACTGAGACTGCGGCAGAAGTAGCGCTACTCGTCAAGCAGATCGCCGAAGCGTATCATATCGACACTATGACCGTTCGAACGAGCTTGTATGTATCTGGAGATCGAGTAGTACCTCAGTTTGACCGACACATCTCTGAAACTCTTCATACCAAGCTTATAGAGCTAGGGGTAAAAGTCGTATACAACAAACATGTTACACCGAATGAAATGAGAAATGATTTGCTACGAGAATCAAAATCGCTCAGGCGTGTAATCATTTGGTCTGCAGGTATGAAGCTCGCTCCTTTCGCTAATGGGTTGACAGCGTTTCAAAAAGACAAACGAGGAAAGATCATGGTTGATGAGTATCTACACGCTCAATCGATTGACGGAGCATCGATAGAAAACGTATTTATTGGAGGAGACATGGCTTCAACGAAATATTCAGGTTATGCACAGACTGCACACTATGACGGCCACATCATCGCTCGGAATATTCGCGCGCACATCAATAAAAATGATCTTCGAAAATATGTCCCCTCCAACCTTGGTGGAATCATTGCGATGGGTAGGGACTGGTCAATATATATCAAAAACACATTCTGTTTGTCAGGAAAGTTTGTGTGGTATCTGCGACGCATTGTTGACTTGAAATCATATCTGCAGATATTATCTCTGCGCAAGGCACTAATTATTTTCATGAGTGAGCATGAAACATGGGAAGAGTTTGATGCGTCCGCACGACAACATATGAAATCGAAATATCTTCAGAAATAATCGTGCTCGGAGGAGTCATTATGAATAAGCACATTTTCAAATCAAAGATCAGAGATTTTGCGCGATCGCACAAGCGAGATCTACCCTGGCGTACGCCCACGCTGAAACCAGACTCCCAAGGATATCTCGATCTCTATCTCGTTTTAGTTTCTGAAGTGATGCTTCAACAGACGCAAGTGGCTCGAGTGATGCGCAAATTTTCTGAGTTCATCTCGGTATTTCCACAGCTTGCAGATCTTGCACGCGCCGATCTCGTAGACGTCCTGAAAGTCTGGCAAGGATTGGGCTACAATCGACGAGGTAAGTTTCTGTGGGAGTCTGCTCAGATCCTCTTGAAACTGCTCATGGAGCCATCTGCAATCAACAAAAAGGGTGCTGTACCGGCACCATTATCCGACATCGTCACTGTCCAGCAACTTGATGATTTGCCCGGGATTGGACCAGCAACGGCCGCATCGATATATTGTTTTGCGTTCAATCGCCCCGTCATTTTCATTGAAACAAATGTGCGCAAAGTGTTCATTCATCATTTCTTTTCGGATAGTGACTCGATAGATGATGCTGAATTGGTCCCGCTGATCCAAGATACGCTCGATTATGAAAATCCTCGCGAATGGTATTATGCAATCATGGATTATGGGAGCTATTTGTCAACGGTGGTAGATAATCCGAATACAAAGAGCAAGCAGTATTCCAAACAATCACGATTCACTGGATCTGATAGGCAGATCCGAGGCAAATTACTACGAGAGTTTTTATCAGGCATTCCCATTCGTCCAGTAGATGAACGTGAGCAAGAGATCTTAAAACAATTGCAAAAAGAAGGACTCATCGTATGACCGCACCATCTATGACTCGTGAGGCGAGACGGGCTCGAGGAGCGCAGATATGTACCCAGCTCAAGGATCTATTTCCTGATGTGCAGACAGCGTTGCACTACACACACCCTTTTGAATTGTTATTTGCAGTCATATTGTCAGCTCAAACGACTGATAAACAAGTGAATATAGTTACTCGAAATCTATTTAAGAAATACACCTCACTTGCAGACTATATCCATGCCGATAGCTCTACTTTTGAGAATGACATCAAATCGATCGGTTTGTATCGTGGTAAAGCCAGGAACATTCTCGCAACGGCAATCCTCTTGCAGAATGAATATGGAGGAGTGATCCCACGCACTCACAAGCAGCTCGTCACACTGCCAGGAGTCGGGAGAAAAACAGCAAACGTTGTACTTGGGCATCTGTATGGCATCGCGGAGGGAATAGCTGTAGATACTCATCTGATTAGACTGTGTCAGAAGTACTGTTTGACTAAGTATCACACTGCTGAGTCGATCGAAAAAGATCTGATGAAAATCATCCCACAATCAGAATGGGTGGCCTTTAGCAATCGGATGATTTGGTATGGACGAACGTATTGCCCCGCTCATTGCAAATCATGCCCCTCGTGCCCTTTGTGGAAGTGTGTATAGGGTATTTGAATCAGTTGTATCTCGTCGAATACAGGGTCATTGCGCCCGTCTCATCGATGACTCCATATTCGCTATATCCATATTTATTCACACCCGTATTCACGAATTGACTTTCAGGAGCGTATTCTTTGCAATGTGTATGGCCACATACGAAGATTTCGCCCTCTTTTAATTCTTGTTCTAACAGCTTCTTTATTCGTCGATTGAGACCACCAAAAAGTAGATGAAAAAATCGCAGACCCAGCACTCGTACGATAAACATCTCAACTAAGTAAAATGGCACAAATAAGATACTACTTACGCGCTGCATGTGAACTTTTTCATCAAATTTTAGTGCAAGGCGGTTGCCATGCTCAAAGATATATGTTGTTGCGCCAATCTTTTCTACATGACGCCAGCAAGAGACATCTGAAAATCGATCTCTTCTGCTGTCAGAATACGTCTCCCTATCATGATTGCCATAGATATAAATTGCATGCTTTTGTTTGAGAATAGGGAAAAGTGCTGACCATTTTGAATTAAGAAATTCATCAAATGTATACCAGTATCCTTCCCAAAAATCGCCATTTAGTATGATTCGATCATGCTGCGAGAAGAGTTTGAGCAGATGATTAAGTTTTTTTACATCAAAGGGATCGCATAGATGTGTATCAGAGATCACCAGAGTTGTCATTGTGGATGTATTTTAGCAGATTAGCGAAGTGCTGCTTCTGGACTTGCCAATTTTGTTTTTTGCTCTGTAAAAGTAATATATCCGTTGCAATGCATGATGAGGTCATCAGTTGAGGATGGTATTGCAATGAATGCTGTGCACTGGTTCAGCGTCCACGATGCGTTCGTAGATGATTTCACAATAGATTTGCCATCGAGGACAACGCTTTGAACAAGTAAATCATTACTCTCTTGGTTGATCGAAGTGTCATTGGTGTACTCAATGCGGATGTCTTCTGGCTTAAGCTTTGTAGTGGAGTAAAACTCCATGATCCGTGTTACGCATGGAGCATACGTTGCGATCATAGGAATATCTTTGATCCACAAGACATATTGTGAAAGATAGGTAGAGTTGCAGTAATATCCCTGATCACGCTGATAGAGTGAGCGAGTCGCAATCTCAATGACAGAACCTTGTACGGGTGTTTTTCTGTCAGTTATTGCTCCTACGGGATTGAGACCAGTCATAACATCGGATACGCCTGCAACAGCTCCAACTCCTCTGAATGACGGATTACGTTTACCTTTGTCCAGATTGGTTGATCCTGATTTTTCTATTGGCTCAAACCCAGGGTCAACTTTTCTACCTTGAAGCCTGTAGACGTCGATGATTTGATCTGCATATTTACTTCTGAGAGTCAATGCTTCAGACTGGGTATGAATATATATGCGCGATATGCCAAAGCATGTTCCTGCAACAACGACGACGAAGATGATTTTTCTCAACATAGACTCATATTAAGTCTATCTGTTGCTGTACAAAGAATCAACAGGGTTTACATGCGTCACAGCTCTATGGCAGGGGGGAGATGGAAGGATTACTTTTCCTGCATCTCCTTGACGATATTCATCGGCACTTCCTCATAGTGTGAGGGCTCCATATAGGAGGTTCCACGACCTTGAGTCAATGAACGAAGTGTGGTGACGTATCCTGATAGTTCTGAGAGAGGGGCAACTGCTTTAATGATGGTAGTTTTCCCTTTTTTCTCAGTACTTGCAATACTTCCACGCTTTGATGAGATGTCGCCGATTACGGTACCCATGTACTCATCAGGGACGTTGATTTCCATCCGCATGATTGGTTCAAGAAGCGAAATGCCAGCTGCCTTACATGCGTCAACAAATGCCATAGATCCAGCGATTTTAAAGGCAATGTCTGATGAATCAACCTCATGGTACGATCCGTCAATCAGGGTAAACTCAACATCTACCATCGGGAATCCAAGCAATACGCCCTTCTCAAGTGCCTCTTTGACTCCTTTTTCAACAGATCCAATATACTCGTTCGGAATATGACCTCCTCGGACGACGTTTAGGAACTTGAATCCTTCTCCACGAGGGAGTGGTTTGACACTACATACGACGTGACCATATTGTCCTCGACCGCCCGTTTGCTTAACATATTTCATTTCGCCACGTGCTTCTTTCTTGATAGCTTCTTTGTATGCGACTTGAGGTTTGCCCGTATTTGCATCGAGTCCCATTTCACGCTTCATACGATCAACGAGTATCTCGAGATGGAGCTCTCCCATACCTGACATGATGGTTTGACCTGTCTCATGATTGACCTTTACACGGAACGTAGGATCTTCTTCAGCAAGCCTTTGGAGACAAAAGCCAAGTTTTTCTTGATCTGCTTTTGTTTTTGGCTCGATAGCAAGAGAGATGACTGGTTCAGGGAAAGAAATTTGTTCTAGGAGGAGCGGATAGTTCTCGTCAGAAAGGGTGTCACCAGTTCGAGTGTCTTTCGGACCTACAAGCGCAACTATTTCGCCAGCATACGCTGTGTCAATCTCTTCTCGAGTATTGGCATGCATGAGCATGATGCGTGAGACACGCTCTTTCAGGCCACGATTGGCATTGTAGACATAACTTCCAGATTGTAGTGTGCCTGAATAGATACGAGTATAGGTAAGTTTTCCCACATGTTGGTCAAGTTGTATTTTGAAAGATAGAGCTGCAAAATGTTCATCAGGAGTGAGCAAACGCTCTTCAAGCTTTTCAGCATCATGGATGTCATGCCCAATGACTTTCACCAAATCCTGAGGTGATGGCAAGAAGTCAATAACAGCGTCAAGTACAGGCTGGACGCCTTTGTTGCGGAGTGAAGTTCCACAAAAAGTAGGAACGATCTTATAGGCGATCGTTGCCCGTCTGAGGGCTGCTCTAATCTCATCATTGGTGATCTCGGTGCCTGCGAGATATTTCTCCATGAGTATGTCATCCGTTTCGGCTACTTTCTCAACCAATTTTGCACGATATTCATGAACTTTAGCCTTAACACTTTCGGGGATCTCTGAAGTCACAGTAAAATCGGTGCCATCAGGACTCTTATCATAAATGACCGCCTGCATATCGATCAGGTGAACGAGTCCAACGAAGTCGCTTTCTTTACCAATAGGGTAGGTTATTGCGACAGGGTTACCTCCAAGACGATCGGCGATTTCACCCAGGGTGCCCTCAAAATCTGCACCCAGCTTGTCCATTTTATTGATAAAGACGAGTCGTGGCACTTTGTATTTGTCGGCCTGTCTCCACACCGTTTCAGATTGAGACTGGACGCCTTCCTCAGCATCAAAGACGACGATTCCTCCGTCCAAAACACGTAGTGAGCGTTCAACTTCAGCGGTAAAATCGACGTGGCCTGGAGTATCGATCAGGTTGAAGCGATATCCTTTCCAGAACGTTGTGGTTGCAGCGGAGACGATCGTGATACCACGTTCCTTTTCTTGTACCATCCAATCAAGCTGTGTACTTCCTTCATCGATATCGCCTATTTTGTAGGTGCGACCAGTATAAAAAAGGATGCGTTCAGAAGTAGTTGTCTTCCCAGAATCGATGTGTGCAATAACGCCAAAGTTTCTGATCTTATCGATAGAAACATTGCGGTTTTGAGTCTTGATTGGTTGTGCGGCCATATTACAAAAGAGAATAATAAATTATGTACAAACTGTGCTGCAAAGCATCACAGTGTATCGTGGAAGTGCGCACCGTTCAAGCTGTGCGCACTCTCCTACACTTTTACCACTTGAGATGGGCAAACGCTTTGTTTTGTTCAGCTTGCTTCTCAATGTTTTGCTTTTTAGTCATTGCGTACCCATTGCCTGCATAGGCCTCTTTAATCTCTGTAAAAAGCTTGTCAGCAAATGACTTGAATTCCTTATTTGAACGAGTGCGTGCGCCATCGACGATCCAATTGAGAGCGAGAAAGAGCCTGCGTACTTTTCGTACTTCGGTTGGGACCATATAGGATGCTCCTCCGAGACGACGTGGTCTAACTTCCATGGTAGGAGACACATTTCCGATTGCCTTTTGGAGTGCTTTGAGTGGATCGGGATCAACTTCTTTGAGGCGCTCGATCACTTCGTAGACGATGCCTTCAGCAACGTCTTTTTTCCCATCATACATGATGTAGTTGATGAGCTTTGAAACTTCTAAACTATCGTGGATTGGATCGGCCGAAGGATTTCGGCGTTTATAACTATGACGTGGCATACATGTACTAACGAGCTTGTAAGCGTCCACACACACTCAGGCAGATAAAAATTAAATTCGTCGCCTACAAACTACTCTCTGCAAGAGGGCCGTTTTACTTCAAAAACTGTATCGTGAACGGATAACGATACGGTTCGTTTTTATTTACTTTATTTGCCGCAATGATTGGGATGACGAGCTGAACGATAATCAAGGCGAATAGTAATGGGAAACCTATAAGTATGAAACAGAGAAAGAATGACACAACACACGCAATGACTAGGGTAATCTGAAAGTTGAGTATGTCTTTGCCATGAGTGTTAATGGCCGGGTATTGGTCTTTTTTGATGATCCACATGATGAGCGGGATCACAAAAGAAGGTATTCCTACAAAAAAAGCCAATTGAGATGCGTGCATCCAAATGAGATATGAATGTTCATCAAAGGGTTTGTTGGTTGGTGTATCTGTCATACCTAATAACTATATCATTTCTTTTCAGTTTTTGGCTTTTTTGTTCCGTATTTACTTCTACTTTGGCGTCGTGGATCCTTTGATGATGGGGTGCCTTGTGTCGTGACTCCTTGTGTATCAAACTTCCCTCGGACTATATGGTATTTGACTCCTGGCAAATCTTTGACACGTCCACCTCGTACTAATACGATTGAGTGTTCGGCTAAATTATGACCAATGCCTGGAATGTAAGCGGTCACTTCTTGTTTGTTTGACAATCTCACACGAGCAACCTTTCGGAGTGCTGAGTTTGGTTTTTTTGGTGTCATTGTGCGTACAACTGTGCATACTCCACGCTTAAATGGACTCAGGGTCGGCACATATTTGCGCTTCACTCCATTGAAAACCATTTGCAAAGCGATAGAGCGTGACTTGCGCACTCGTTGTGTACGTTTTGTTTTTTTCTTAATTAGCTGGTTGATTGTTGGCATAAGCTGTTTGGAATTTCTGATTGTATTCGGTAATGAGTTCTTGATTGACTGGTATCAAGCGTCCGATTATAACATTCTCTTTGAGACCCAGCAAGTAGTCAGTCTGTCCTTGGATAGCGGCACGGCTCAGAACAGTCGTTGTTTGCTCAAATGATGCTGCTGAGAGCCAGCTTTCAGTAAAGATAGCTGCTCGAGTGATACCCAGGATGATGACTTTGCCTGTTGCAGGTCGTGCGCCATGAGCAAGAACCTTTCGATTCTCAATGTCATATCGCAAACGTGAAACGGTTTCGCCTTTGACCAGTGCTGTGTCACCCTCTTCTTCAATGATGATTTTATCTGACATCTTACGGATGATGATCTCAAAATGTTTATCATGGATGGTGATGCCCTGTGACTCGTAGACCTTTTGGATTTCATCGACGAGATACTGTTGAGCTGCTGCGAGTCCGCGTATAGCCAATACATCAGCTAGATCGAGATATCCTTCTGATAGTGATTGACCAGCTGTGATCAGATCTCCGTCTTTTACTTTCAGTTTCTGCGACATGGGTACGCTGTATTCCTCTTCTTCTCCCTCAGTTGATGTGACTTTGATAGAGTACGTCTCTTTTGCAGAGTCCTCAATGACCGTTGCTCGTCCACTGATACTCACGATAGGTGAGATGATTTTTGGAGTACGTGTCTCAAATAGTTCTTCAACGCGTGGCAAACCCTGAGTCACGTCAGAAATGACGATGCCTCCGAAATGACGAACACGCATGGTCAACTGGGTTCCTGGTTCTCCGATTGATTGAGCTGCAACCACACCTGCTGGGAGACCGATCTCTGCCAACTGGTTGTTTGATAAATCAACTCCATAGGAGAGTCTACAAAGACCTTGCTTTGATGTGCTAAAGAGAGGTGAGTAAACATCTACACTATGTACTCCTGCCTTGACTATTTGAGCTACTTTTTCTTCGGTAATGAGCTCATTTTTGGCTACGATGACCGTGTCATTTGACTTCACATCATTTGCAGCGAAACGTCCATAGATACGCAAAGCGAACTTGTCGCCGCGCTCACCTTTGGTGGTGATGGTGAGGAACTGAGTCATTTCACTTGCCTCTTCACGAATAATCATATCGTGTGCCACATCGTGTAGACGACGTGTCAGATATCCTGCGTCAGCCGTTTTCAAAGCTGAGTCAGTCAAACCCTTACGTGCTCCACGAGCAGAAATGACATATTCGAATATGCCGAGTCCATCGCGATAGTTTGACTTTGTTGGAACATCGATGATCTTACCCATTGGGTCGACAACGAGACCTTTGATAGCTGAAAGCTGCTTGAGTTGCTCACGTGATGCACGTGCTCCTCCAGATTTGATAATCATCTTGACTGGATTTTCTTCATCGATTGCATTCCATGTCATGTCAGCAAGTTGCTCTGTTGTTTCCATCCAGAGCTTGTTGGAATATCGTCGTTTTTCATCCAGAGTCAAAAGACCATCTTGGAAGTTTGCATCGATAACCTTAACTTGTTTTTGTGCTTCATCGAGGACATCTTTTTTTCCTTCGGCGACTATACAGTCGAAGATGGAGATTGAAAGACCTCCGGATATGGTCGAAGCCCAGAAACCAATAGACTTAATGTTGTCGATAAGTTCTCCGACTCGATCATGATCGTTGAAGAGCCTGACCGCTTTGGTGATCAGAGATTTGATGTCGCCAGCTTTAACTTCTTGGTTAATGAATCTCAACTCAGCAGGAAGAAGCTCATTGAACATGATGCGACCAACTGTGGTTTTGAGCGTCACTCCATTTACGCGAGCATGTATAGGCTCACGGAGCTCTAGCTTGCCAATATTGTATAGACTGACTGCTGTATCGGTAGACTCGCACAACGGCAAGTTTTCGTCCTTTTTATTCACATAGATCTGGTCCATGGATGTCATGTAGTAGACTCCAATAGCCATTTCTTTGTTCGGAATGACGATAGGCGAGCCATCTGCTGGCTTCAACAGGTTGTGTTTTGCAAGCATCTTTGACTTGACTTCTTCGATTGATTCTTTTGAAAGAGGAACGAATACGCCCATAGCATCTCCGTCGAAGTCTGCATTGAATCCTGCACATACCGTAGGATGCAATCGAATCGCGGTGTCATCGATCAACACTGGATAAAACGCCAACATGGACAGTTTATGTAGTGTTGGAGCACGGTTCATGAGTACAGGATGTCCTTTGACTACCTGCTCAAGAATGTCGTAGACCACAGGCTGCTTTTCATCGAGGAAGTTTTTGGCGGCCTTGATGTTTGGAGCAAGTCCTCGAATCATGATTTCATGGAGCAAGAATGGCTTAAATATTTCAAGAGCCATGTCTTTTGGCAATCCACATTGATCAATCTTGAGATTTGGACCTACAGTGATGGTTGATCGTGCAGAATAATCAACACGTTTACCCAACAGATTTTGTCGGAAACGACCTTGTTTGCCACGGAGAACATCTGAAAGAGATTTCAGAGCTTTGGCTTGAGATGACCCAACAACACGTGACTTTCCACGAGATTTCTGGAGGTCAATCAGTGAGTCGACGGCCTCTTGTAACATACGTTTTTCGTTTCGCAGTATGATCTCGGGTGCTCCAAGATCGAGCAACTGCTTAAGACGATTGTTACGATTGATGACGCGACGATACAAATCGTTGAGATCTGAAGTGGCAAACTTACCACCAGAAAGTTGTACGACAGGTCGAAGATCAGGAGGGATAACTGGGAGTAAAGTAAACATCATGCAACTTGGCTTGATCTTACTTTTGACGAATGACTCGATGACACGAGACTTTTTCAAAAGTTTTGTTCGTCGTTCACCTTTTGCTTCTGAAAGAAGTTTTTGAACTTCGGTAAGTGCCTCGTTGAGATCAAACTGCTCAAGCATTTGATACAAGACTTCGGCTCCCATGCCTACTTCTGCAAATCCATCCAGTTCTTTTTCGCGTAGGAAAAGGAAATCTTCCTCTTCAAGCACGCTATGGATACTGGCTTCTTTGACGAGCTTGATGACACGATCAAATGTTGCGCTCACTTGCGCTTTGCGCTCGACAAATGCATCTGAAAGTCGTTTTTGAGATTCACGTTCACGAAGATCTATTTCGGATAGTGTGATATCGCGCTGTTCTTCTTTGGTGATTTTCTTCGAAGTGTCGGCCTTTTGTTTCTCAAAATCCTTCGAAAGAGAAGCTCGCTTCACTTCAAATTGAGACTCAATCTGTGCAATCTCAACACCCTTGAGTTTTTCCAAAGCTTCTTGTGATGTTTTTTGATTCTCTTTGTGGATCCCCGTAACGAGATATGCAGCATAATAGATGATGCGCTCAAGCATCTGGACAGGTATATCCAAGAGAGCTGCGAGCGGAGAATTTGCTCCTTTGAAATACCATACGTGTGCAATAGGTGTCGAAAGCTTGATGTGTCCCATGCGTTCACGACGGACAACAGCTGTAGTCACTTCTACTCCACAACGATCACAGATAATACCCTTATATCTGATGCGCTTATATTTTCCACAGTAGCATTCGTAATCTTTGGTAGGACCAAATATGCGTTCATCAAACAAACCGTCTTTTTCAGGTCTGAAGGTGCGATAGTTGATTGTTTCTGGCTTGGTTACTTCGCCTTTTGACCACTTCTCTATATCGGCAGGAGAAGCAAGTCGGATACGCAATCCAGCAAAGTTGATGTTGGGTTTTTGGTCATCCATAGGTATTGGGTATTGGTATATAAATGTGAATGCTCACGTTAGTTGTCTGAACCGATGTAATCAACTGACAATCCAAGGGCGTTCAGTTCTTTGACAAGTACATTGAACGATTCAGGAACAGATGATTGAGGTATATCGATCCCTTTAATGATTGATTCAAATGCCTTTTGTCGGCCTCGTACATCGTCTGATTTGATGGTCAGCATCTCTTGGAGTACGTGTGGTACCCGATGGGCTTCAAGTGCCCATACTTCCATTTCTCCGAATCGTTGTCCGCCCATCTGACTCTTGCCACCGAGTGGCTGCTGAGTAACCAGTGAGTATGGTCCAACTGATCGTGCATGGAACTTGTCCTCAACCATGTGAATAAGCTTGAGAATATATCCAACTCCGACGAGTACTTGACGATCAAATGGTTGACCAGTTCGTCCGTCGATGAGCTTTTGCTTTCCATCGAGAGGGAGGCCAAGTTTTTTGAGCTCACCTCTAATGAATTCTTCCTTGATATGTTCAAACACAGGAGTGTCGATGCGCATATTGGTCTTTTGGGCAATCTTTGCAAGAATAGCTTCAAAGATCTGACCCATGTTCATACGAGCAAGGATAGACGCTGGTGAAATGATGATATCGACTGGTGTCCCATCTTCAAGATACGGCATGTCATACTCTGGCAGAATCTTTGCGATAACGCCTTTGTTACCATGTCGACCGGCAAGTTTGTCACCCACCTGGACTTTTCGTAGATTTGCTGTGTACACCAATACCCGTTTGAGAACAGATGGCTCGAGTTCGTTTGGATCCTTTTGACCATCGATCGTGCTGACATTGACTACCACACCTCGCTTACCATAGGGTACGCGAAGACTGGTGTCTTTGACATCTTTTGCTTTTTCTCCGAAAATTGCTCGAAGGAGACGCTCTTCTGCAGTGAGTTCACGCTCACCTTTTGAAGCAACTTTTCCGATGAGTACATCTCCGCCTTTGACTGATGTGCCTTCAACGATATATCCATCTTTATCTAGATTTGCGAGGAGTTCTTCTCGAACATTTGGAATATCTCGTGTGAGTTCTTCCGGTCCTAACTTCGTATCAACAACATCTGCGACAAACTCTTCCATCGTGATAGAAGTGAGAATGTCCTCTTTAAGAAGTCTTTGAGAAATGACAAATCCGTCCTCATAACCATATCCATGGAGAGAGGTATATGCAATCGTCAGGTTTTGACCAAGTGCAAGGCGACCATTGTCAGTACCAGGACCATCGATCACAAGCTGGCCTTTTTTGACTTTTTGCTTTGGTTCTACTCGAGGTTTTTGATCAAAGCATACGTCTTTGTTCGTTCTATTGAACCTTTCTAGATCGTATGTATAACTTTGTCCGGATTTACCTTTGAGTATGACTTTTTTGGCATCTACGTACTCAACTGTGGCATCTTCTGGAGCATGGACTGTGCGTCCAAGAGCTGAAGATATCGGACCTTCCATACTGGTTCCAACAAATGGAGCAGCTGGTTTTATCAGTGGGACAGCCTGACATTGCATGTGTGTGCCCATGAGCGCACGGGACGCATCGTCATTTTGAATAAAAGGAATAAGAGCTGCTGAAACACCTATCGCTTCACGATGAGAAATGTCGATGTACTGAACTTGAGTGACGGGAACTTCTGCAACTTCTCCCAAATGTCTTGCTACCACAACATCATCCTTGATAGAACCATCTGCGTTATAGTTTACATTTGCAGAGGTGATGTAGTATTGATCCTCATCATCTGCTTGGAAGAAGACAATCTCATCGCTTGGATACATCTTGCCACCTTTTGCAACCACTTTGCGGTATGGTGCCTCGAGGAAGCCATATTTGTTCACTTTTGCATACATCGCGAGATATGTAACAACGCCGATGTTTGGTCCTTCAGGTGATCTGATTGGACAAATGCGTCCATACTGTGAAGCAGCGATATCTCGGATCGAGAAACTCGCGCGTTCTTTTTCGATGCCACCTGGTCCTGCTACGGTAATGCGGCGAAGATTATCAAGCTCAGCGAGCAAGTTGGTTTGGTCGATGATGTTTGAAAGTTGTGAAGTTCGGAAGAAGCTATTCAAAGCCGTTGCAATTGGCTTTGTGTTAATCACCTGAGAAGGTGCAACTTGAGTTTCAGATGCTACGAGACTCATACGTTCGCGAACTTCTTTTTCGGCACGAACCATGCCAACACGCGCTCCGTAAAGAGCAATGATTTCGCCAACGGTACGAAGACGTCTGTTGCCAAGATGGTCGATGTTGTCAAATGTGGTCTCATGCTTTGTGAGAAGGAGGAGTTTTTTGATTGCAGCAACGACATCCTCTTTTGAGAGGAGGTGATTTTCAGGGCTGTTTTCGACAGTTGTCCCCAATCTTCGGTTCATTTTGTAACGTCCAACCTCGCCGAGCGAGTATCTCTTTTGATCAAAAAAGATCATATTGAGCGTTTTGTACGCATTTTCTACAACGAGTGGCTCGCCTGGTTTTACCTTGCGATAAAACTCCATGACTGCATCTTCACGTGAATGAGTACGATCTTTTTTGAGTGTTGGGACGAGGTATTTTTCAACCAATTCTTGATCGATGTCTTGGAACATGTTTCTGATATTTGCGTTGTCGTCGCCGTCAAAAAGACGGAGGAATACCGTTGCAAGCATCTTTCTCTTACGATTGATCTTTGCTTCGATAACACCTTGCTTGTTGATAGTAAAATCAAGCCAAGCGCCGATATATGGGCGGATTTCGGCATTGTAGAGAGTCAATCCAGTGGCCTTGTCTATCTCAGCAGTGAGATAAGCTCCCGGTGATCTAACGATTTGGCTGATGACAGCTCTCTCGATACCATTGATGATGAACGTCCCACGACTGGTCATGATGGGCAAGTTACAGAGGTACACTTCTTGAGATTTGAGTTGATCCTCGCGTTTGTTGTGGAGCTCTAGTTTAGCGTAGACAGGGCGATCGTAGGTGAGTTTTTTGGATTTACAAATCTCGATCTCGTAGCGGGGTTTCCCGTAGGACAGGTCCTGGAAAGTGAGAGAGAATTTCTTACCGGTGTAGTCCTCGATGGGGAAAAAGTTCGATACTGTTTGCTTGAACAAACGATCCTCGAAGTCCTTCCAAGAAGCCTTTTGTATCTCAATGAGATCTACCTTTTCGAGGTTCTTCTCAGGCGTTCCTAAAAGAAGGGTTGATAACGCAGGGTTTTGGGGATCTCGAGGTTTTGCCATATCGCTTGCGGAAGCAGGTTGTGCAAATTTTTTTAACAACAAAAACCGCTCAAAATAGTGCCGGCTAGGACAACATTATACAGAAGAATTGATCAGTGTCAAACAGATTCGATAGTAGGGGGGAATATATTTAGTTGTTGGTAGCTGATGATTTGACTTTATTTGCCCAATATTGATTTGCTCGAATGAGAGAGTCGAACGTGCCTGCGTCTTCATATAGTCCGTTTAGTACGCTCACTTTCAACTCTCCGTGGGAGAGATATTGATTGATTACGTCTGCAATCTCGATTTCACCTCTTGCTGAAGGGATGACCTTTTTGGCGAACTCGGACGCACGAGAGTCAAGAATATATAGACCTACCATGGCAAAATTGCTTTTTGGTTCTTTTGGCTTTTCAACGATGGAGATAACTTTGTTGTCTGCATCAAACTCAATCACTCCGTATCTTTGCGGATCGGGTACCTGTTTTGCAAATATATGGCCGCCACCCTTGAACTCCTTGACGGTCGACGAAAAATCCTCATCAAAAATATTATCTCCAAGTATCAACATAACATCCTCACCTGAAATAAACTGCTCGCCAACAATAAAGGCATCCGCGAGTCCACGTGGCTCTTCTTGTATCTCGTAGGTGAATTTACACCCAAAATCACGTCCTGAGCCCAGCAAATTTAGAAACTGACCAGCATATTGGGGGGCAATGATGATGAGAATTTCCGTCACACCTGCCTGTCGTAAAGTCTCAATGGGGTAAAAAATCATGGGTTTGTTGTAGACAGGGAGGAGCTGCTTTGATGTGATTTTGGTAAGCGGTCGAAGCCGAGTTGCGTTGCCACCAGCGAGAATAATGCCTTTCATAGTTCAAAGTGAATTGACGACTTTAAGAGTTGATTGTAAGCCCAGTACTCAAAAAAGTAAATCATGACGATCAAACTATCAGTCATGGAAAAGTTAAAGTCAGTGAAAAAAAGAGGACAGCAAATCCGATCAAAATATACTCAACGAGTATGCGTATGCGTAAGGTACGTGTCAAGATGTGGTGATATACACCCCAGGCGATATATCCGACGGTAAAAGCGACAATGCAGAAAAACTGAGCCTCACGTTGTCCTGAAAATAATCTCATTCCCAACAAAAAAAATACAGCAAATAGAGTAATGAGCAAATAATCGAACAGGTTTTTATGCCAGACTTCATTGTGGATATGTTGAATAAAGTGTTTCATATTTGGAAACTCACATGATACTGCCCCTGCCCAAAAAGAACATTGCAATGAGTATCGCAACCAAGAATATCAGGTGCGCTATATGTTTGCCACGATGAATATACTGTTCTGATTTGCTTATATAATAGAAGTCGATTACAAAGGCACCGATAAGTAAGGCAATGAGAATGCCAATGATGATCCTAAATGCAGGATATAAGTTAAGTGATGGAGAAGCGCTCGTTGGCTTTGTCATTTCAACCTTTACTTGCGAACGGTCAATGTTGGTATCTGTACTGACAGGAAGGCCTTTGTATGATCCTGAAAGCACTTGTGGAGCGCGTGTTGCAGTGGGGAGAGGAGTTATCGTAGGGATAACAGCCGCAACCTGAATAGGTGCATTTGATGATTCTGGTTTGCTTTGCTGATTGGGAGTTGATTGCTCAAATCCTATTCGGCTCCCAAACATCTGGACGACAAGAGTGGTATCTTCACCCTGTAGCGATCCATTTACCACAGCAAAACCGACTTCCTCATAGCTTGGCTTAAGTATGTTGTCCCGGTGTGTAGGTGAATTCATCCAAGCGTTCACAACATCATTACTCGAAACATAGTTTTTTGCTAAATTTTCACCGGCTGAATCATATTGGTATCCGGCCGCGAGTATGAAGTTCCATGGGCTTTCGCCGTTTGGGCCAAAATGAGCCCAATAACCTTTAGCAAACATATCTTGAGCCTTTGCTGCAGCGGCAGCAGCTAGCTGTGGGTTGTACACGAGTGCATTGAGGCCTTTTGCCACTCGCTGTTCGTTCGTCAAAGTCATGAGACGGACAGTGCTCACATCAGTTGCGAAACCAAGGACGTTTCCTGTCTGTGCTGCAAGATTGCGGAGTATCACAAAGCTCACCATCGCAAGACAAAGATACGCAGTCAAGGAAGCATGGGAAACAGAAGAAGCCTGATGGTTATTATGTCTTCCTGGCACGAAGATGTGACGCAATGTTTTTTTGAAGTGAGTGTACATATCCTGCTTGGCCTAACCAGTATACAGATATGATTCCGATTAGGTCAATACCGATATCACGTAGCCCTCCCGTGCGGGTCGGGATGAATTGTTGATGGAATTCATCAGAAATAGCATATGCAAATGCAAATAGTGCAGCAATCTGCCAATTTTTATTGTTATTTCTCATCTGGTAAAGAGCATAGGCATTGGTCAGTGTGAGTAGTGCGTACCCACTAGCATGAAGTGTTTTGAGAATGATGAAATTGAGAAGGGGAGCAGGACTTGCTTGTACATGAGCTCGACTGGAAGCAGCAAAAATAAATATCATGATACATGTCGATGGTATCCAGTAAATCAATCTGCGTTTGATGAATGTTGATATGTGCGCCACAGTTTCCATAGTGAGATACCCATAATCATACCAAGTATGACCTGAAAGATATCGACAATTATATTTCTCAAGTCGAAGCCCTTGGGCTCAGTCATTGCAGAGATCATTCTTGATGAGGATGTAGCCTCGGCGATCTCACCATGTGTATTAAGTGAATCAAAAGCGATAGACTCAATGTGCTGATTTTGGTTTTTTTGAGCACTCACCGCATTTGGGATCAATTGGATTGACTTTCCCAGCACTGATGAAGTGGTTGTATTTTTCGTAACCCCGATGCGTGGGGTGACTGTGGGATGTGGTGTGGATGTTGGATGGCGCGTGGGAGTAGGGCTCGGTGCAATGCAGGTACCGTTAGCTACACCACGAGAGGGGAGTTGTAGGCACCATGCCATGTCTCTCACATTTGATTTCGCGATAGATAGACTTTCCTGAGAATCAGCGTAGGTGAATGATTCAACTACATTTTTTTGGGGATTGAGAAGTTGTACAGTGTCGCCTGAATTGTTCAGAAATTGCTGGGTAAATTCAATGACACCAAAGCTTTGTGGTGCAATATTCATAGAGAATATTCGTGGTGCCGAGCCTCCATTTGACACGTCATCAATATACCAATCTCTCAGTTGCACCTCTTGATCTGCATTATTAAATATTTCGATCCACTCGTTATCATCTCCAGATGGTTGAGGAAATATTTCACTCAATACTATTGAGTCAGGAGTTACCACTGTCGGAGTTGGAGTAGGGGTAAGTGTAGGAGTTGTTGACGTCGTTCGTGAAATCGATGTTCCCGTTATAGCAGTGCAGGCATAATTTGTCAGTCCTCGCGTTGGTGACTGAACACAATAGATGCTCGCTTCGGGATATGGCTTTGCCCAGCTCATTCCCACATCGGTGTGATCATACAAAAAAAGTTCAACTACTACTCCTTGGTCGTCGATGAGTCTTACCGAATCGCTCGTGTTATTGAATATTGTCTTTGGCATATCAATAGCCATCAATTGGTTTGATCCGATGATCCCGGTCAATGGGACCGGGCTTGAGCCACCATTTTCGATATCATCAAGTAGCCACCCTTTTAGATCAACGATGTAATCAGATCCATTGAAGAGCTCAACCCATTCAGGTTGGTCATCAGGTGGGTTTGCGAATACTTCATTGATATATATTTTTGGCGCAGGCGATGAGGTTGGTTCAGGCGTAGTAGTTGGGGAAGAGCTGGGTGTAAATGTGGGTGAAGGAGTAACCACTCGTGTAGGTGTATCTATAGGTGTTGGAGAAATTGTTGGTTCGACTGATGGCAATGGGGTAGTCATAGGCGTTGGGAGAACCACAGTGCAATCAGCAAGCGTATCATTCAATAAGCCAAAACTAGAAAGTTGGGCTATCCACGTATCTGAAGTGTGAGGATTGCGAGCATATGATTTGCCCGTTCCCGGAGAGTTGGTATATGAGTGACTGTCGATCAGTCGTGCGCTTGCAGATGATGGAGGAGCAGACATGTCAAAGAGTCTGACTTGATCTGTCGATGCCGTATTCAGATTGAAAGTCCCGCTAAAGACCATGCACTGGCTTGAAGCAATATGTGTGTTGGAAGGGATCGTAAAATATGAACTGCTTCCTCCGTCGTCATCAATATGCCATCCTGAGAGATCTACTACAGAAGCACCCGTATTGAATAGCTCTACTTTTTGAGGTGAGTCAGTTGCAAACTCACTCACGATAATCGAAGCATAGGAGGGAATAACTTGAAAGAGAAATGCACATATGAATGTACAGGTGATTAGTCTGGCATGACGCATGCTTACTCAAACACTGCAGCACGTCCTGATAAAGAATAATACTGCGAGAGTTTCAAATCTGGCCCATAGATTGGGTCGTTCATAATATACTCACCGTCCACCTTCTTTTTGAGAACGACATAGTGACTCTGTCCACGTACAGAACTGATTACGGGTATGCCTCGAGATAGGTAGCCATCTATCTCAGAGTTGCCAATTTCTCGGTATGCCAGACCTCCTGGCCAGGATCCATTGAATACTGCTGGGGAATATGCCCACGCGCTGTATGGAAGGAAATACTGTGAGTTTGAAGCAAAATAAGCTGGAGTGATCGTATGTCCATAATGCGTAAGCACCATCGAAAGTGACGTGATAAAACATCCGACATCGAGCACTGTCTCACTCGAGTTGCCCATGCGAATGCCAGCCCAACGTGCATCTCGTTGCGAATAGTAGTAGCCGCCTTCTCCAGTTCCGAAGCTCCCAGCTGAGATCACATCAGCTCCCGTTGAGATACGAAAACTCTTGAGTGATTGTATTTGAAGCCGTGCTTCAGCAATTCTTGCTTGGTATACTGATTCATCATTACGAGTGACAGCAATCAAAATATTTTTTGACTGCTGTTGATTGATCAGCTCGTTTTTCTGTGCTTGGAGTTGCAACTGAGTTTGAGCAAGCTCTTCCTTGCGTTTTTCTCTCAGCTGCTTTTGCTCTTCGAAGTTTTGCTTTGTTTCTTCGGTTTCAAGTACGATTGCTTGTGCACGAGCTTCAGCAACTTGGTGGTACTTCAGAGATGTGAGCAATGCGGTCGCGTTCTCAGCCTCGAGTATATAGTCCAATAAAGTAACTGTCCTTTTCTTATATTTTTCACGTGCGGTTTGCAAAAAACTTTTTAATTGCAGGTCAAGTTTATTATCAAGAGACTCAATACGTTTCCCAAGAAGGTCGACTTCGTTTTGGATGATAGCAACTTGAGCCTCAAGTTTTTTGATTCGCTCTTGTGTGATGTATGTCTGAGTACGGAGGTTTTCGAGTTCGCCTGCAAGGGTGCTTCGTTTCGAACGGGCTTCTTCAAGTTGCTTTTCATATTCACTAATCCTTTTTTCAAGTTGAGTCTGTTGTTCTGTGGTAGCACTCGTTGGATTTGGAGTCTGAGAAGGAGTAGGAGATGCTTCTTGTGCCAATACAGGGAAAGTGCAAATGAGCTGTATTCCAATAAGGAGATAGATGAGAAAATTCTTCAATTTCACCCCATCACAGTAGCAGATTGAGTGTCGAAAGACAACTTTTTTACAGGAGAAATCAGATAAGATATTTCTGAGTAGCAATTTTTGTAGATATGCCACTAATAATCATCATAAGTAACCATGTTCCTGCGCAGACAATGGAGATAAAGATCGCATTGAGAGGCCAAATAACGAGGACAAACTCGCGAACGTTGAGTGTCAATGTAGCTATGCCTTTCAGGTAGGATGCTAGTCCAGGATACATATACCATAATCCAAATCCAAATAATGTACAACCAACGAGAACAGAAAAGGTAGTGACAATATAGCTTTCGATGAAGAAGGGCTTTGTGATATACCGAGATGTTGCTCCGAGAAGCTCAAATATTTCAATCTCATCCTTGCGCATTGCGATTTTGAAAGAGATCATGGTCGCTAATATCAGTATGGTCATGAGTGCCAAATATCCCACGAAGATAATCACGCTGTTTCTAATGATTGAAGTAATAGAAAGAAGTCGAGTAACGGTCGCTTTTTGATATTGGACTTCGTCAACTCCAGTTTGCTTTTTCAAGTAGGTAGACATTTCCTCAAGATAGGTAGCATTTTTGGCTTTGATCTCAAGAGAGGGGGGGAATATATCTGGTGAAGTATCCTCAATCAGGAGCTGGTTTGCTCCAGCCTGGCGCTTATATATCTCATATGCCTGTTGCTTGTTGATGTAGTTGATGAGTGATGTTTTACCTGATCCGGTGAGGAACTCTCTGATACGGAATATCTCAGCCTCTGGAGTAGCAGGCTGAAAGTAGACAATGATTTTGGGTTCTGATTCAACAGAGTTGAGAGTAGAAAGAATAAAGAGCGTCCCAGTGCTGACTACAAGAATGAGAAAGGTCACGAAAACCTGGATCATGCACATGCTCAGTGACTGAAAAGGTGTTCGACGGATGTTGATTAAAGATTCTCTCATGATGTTGTGTGTGAACTGACGAGATCGGATACCAAATGGCCTTGTTCAAGTGTAATTGTTCTTTTTTTTAGACTATTGACCACATCATTATTGTGAGTTGCTATTACAACTGTGCGTTGACCAGTGAGATTCGTAAATATACGCATGATTTCCCACGTTGTTTTGGGATCAAGGTTGCCAGTTGGTTCGTCTGCTAGTATGATCTGTCTCCCGCCAGCAAGAGCACGCGCTATGGCGACGCGCTGTTGTTCACCTGCAGAGAGTTGAGATGGGAATTCGTACAACCTATTTTCCAATCCGACACTATGTAATACTGACATAACCTCTGGTTGATAGAGAGAGGGAGAAATGCCCTTGATAGTCAGGGCCACGAGCACATTTTCGAACACATTTTTATAAGGAATGATTTTGAAATCTTGAAAAACGAAACCAATCTCCTGTCTTAGGAGTGAGAGCTTTTTCCCATTGATTCGTCCAACTTTTGTCCCGGAACTTCCCACTTCGATAGTCCCCGATTTCGGCCGATGAGATCCCATAATCGAGTTGAGCACAGTGCTTTTGCCGGCACCAGACTGACCGACGAGAAAGACAAAGTCATTTTTTGGTATATCAAAAGACACGCTGCTGAGTGCTGTTACACCGTTGCCAAAAGAAATGGTTACGTTTCGAAATGAGATCATAGGATCATTTGATCGCCTCAATCAACCCAACATCCATGAGCCATGCTGCTTGTTGTCCTTTGTAAGTAGCACCCCAAACTTGTACTTTTTTACCTTCGAATTTGGATAGATCTAGTACGCTGGAGGTCAAATACACAGTCTGATCTTTGGCCCCTCTTTCGAGTTGGTGGCTTCCTTCGCCATCTAACCCACCGGGCTTTAGTATGCCAGTAGCGGTATCCTTGAATGTTTTCTTGTCTACAACCCCAGTTTGATTCGCATTGGTGGTTTTTTGAGCGGTATTTGCCCCTGTGGAGGTGCTGGGCACAGTGGTTTTTTTAGAGTTGATTCTATATGCAACTACTCCGGTGAATATACCGAGAACAAGTGCTCCAATGAGCACGATTAATGTGATTGATTTGGGTGCCGATGGACTCATAGGAATAGCGCTGATAGGCTGATCAGCATCAGTATTGATAGGATAGATATGATTCTGTGATGAATCGGATATCATGATGGGATAAGCATATCAAAAAAGTACATAAGATGAAAGGGGAGTATACGTCCACGTATTTTATGCGCAGAAGATCGTGTTACTTTGCAGGCTTTTTTAGATACGCCTCAATAAAAGGATCAAGTTTGCCATCGAGGACTCCGACTGTATCTGATGTTTCATATTCGGTACGGAGATCTTTGACCATGCGGTATGGATGCAATACATATGACCGTATTTGTCGACCCCAACCTGCGATTTTCTCGGTTTTGAAACTGGCCTGTTCTGTTGCTTGTTCGTCTTGCTGACGTTGCCACAGTTTTGAACGAAGTATTTTGAGGGCAGTATCACGATTTTGGCGTTGCTCTCGTTCTGTTTGACATGTAACGATGATCTGTGAAGGTTTGTGGAGAAGCCTTACGGCTGAAGAGACCTTGTTTACATTTTGTCCTCCATGACCTCCTGCTCTAAAAAATTCCCATTCGAGGTCTGATTCTTTGATTTCTACTTCTGCATTTTGCACTATAGGAAGCACCTCAATGAGCGCAAATGATGTCTGTCTCAAACTGTCGGCATTGAATGGCGATAGTCGAACGAGTCGATGCACTCCTGCTTCGCACCTGAGCAATCCATATGCAAATTCTCCGTGGACATTCATGGTTACCTCTTTGACTCCCGCTTCTTCACCGTCGACCCAATCGAGCGTCTCAGTAGACCATCCCTTTGATTCGATATATCGCGAATACATCCGATAGAGGATAGATGCCCAGTCCATAGCCTCAGTGCCGCCTTGACCAGAATGAATAGAAAAAATGCATCCTCCTGCATCATGAGGACCAGATAGGAAAAGGCGGACCTCGTATGCCTTAATGAGTGGTTCAGCTTCAGCTTCTTGCCCTTCCTCAACGAGTAGTTGCATCATCTCAACTTCATCAATGGTTTTTTTGAGGTTGTTAATTTCTTTCATGGTCTCTGCTGATTTTTGAGGATCTGCCCAAAAGTCAGCATTGTAGGTCAGTAGCTCAAGTGATTTTATTTGGTTTTTTTTAGTAGGAATATCAACGTGTGCGAGAATAGCTTGAAGCTTGTCAGAAAGAGAGGACATAGGTAGAGAAGTATAGCATGGGAGGAGGTTCCCGGCTGATATAAAGAGCTAGGGAGATCTGTTAGTACAGATCTTTAACTATTCATGAATGGGTGAAAGAAAGCGCTCGGGTTGCCAGCGAAACTATAGTTTCTATCAGTTCGCATCTGTGCCAAGAATGATTTCAACATCCACAGTATCGGTGGATTTGAGCTCACCAATCTTTGGTTTGGCTACGCTATCTTTAACATCTTCAACCACAGTGCCCTTTAGGAGGTTCATCTTATCAGTATTAATATTGATTTCGGAAACGGTGTAATTGTAATTGGCTGCATTACCGAGAGTGACTGATGTGTAACCCTTTTTCGATAATAGCTTGCTGATGCCTGCCGCCTGACCTCTGACGCCAGTACCATTCAGGATCCTAACTTTAATTTCGGACCGTTTGACCTCAACAGTTGGGGTGGGGGTTGGAGGTGTTTTCGTCGGCTCAATAGTAGGCACCGTTGTCGGACTTGCGGTCGCTAAAAATGATGGAAGTGTTACGCCAGTGCCGGTCCTGCCCTGAAGTAAGAAATATAGCCCTGAAAAGACTACTACAAAAATGATCAAAAATAACGCTGCTTCACGAAGAAATGGAATCGACTTTCGAGAGTGACCTTGTTCAGATTGAGGGACCATAGGTTTGGAAGTTGAACTGGTAACTGTTTGCTTGTATGCAATGGTTTTTTGTGACGTGCCAATTTTACCAAATGTAAATGATTTATTTTCTGTATGACAAATGTAAGAGCCAAGCAAAACGTCGTAGGTCAAAATAGGGAGGATATCGACGGCAGACTTGCCGTGTATTTGCGCCATGTACTCGTGATAAAAATTCGGAACGATCCGTTTGAGTGGATTTGTCCATACGCCTATATTTTTTGTGAACGTGTCTTGGCGTATCTTTTCGGTCGCGCTTCCGGACAGTATGACTCGGTTCAGTTTGAAACCATCTAAAGCAGACTTCTCTGTTTTTTCTTTCAGTTTTGGTTCAAGATCCTTCGTCTCGACTGATGCAACGCGCCATGGTTTCGGATCTTCAACTGGACCAAATGTATCAAAGAAGAATCCCTTGAGCAAATCGGAATCATAGACCGCATACATGATATTTTCCCGTTTATCAAAACGTACCGTTTTTTCAAATAGTGTGTAGTATGCGAGTTGCTCAGGAACGATTGCTTCTCCGGTGAGTTTGATTGATTCTGCCGCATCCGTCAATGTCCGTAGCGTCTCCTGAGGTATGGCATATACGAAGGCAGTAGTGTGACCATCATATTGTGCGATGAAAAAATCCACGTGATATTCAGCGAGCTTTTTTTTGTATATGGACTGCAACTTTTCGCGAATAAAATCGTTGTAAGTATGTTTTTGGATATCGACAGGTATCTCAATACGGGCAAAGCTGTACAGTGAATGTTCAAGCACCACAACGACCTGAGTCTCGCTGTTTTTATTGGGAAGAGATGAGATCGCATCCTTCAATACTTCTGCGATTGCATCTGACTTGACCAAATACCCATCCTCACTGATTTTTTTAGCAGGGGAGAATGTTGTCCATGTGGTCTCCACAGAGCCCAAAATACCCTTTTTGACACTGACAATCTTAATCTGTTTTGGTTCAACAAAAACATACAGCATGTCTACATAGTAGAACAAAGTACATCGAAATACAAGGTAGAAATCTATATCTATCCACGTCTATTCGAGGAGCCGATCGTGGATCCATCTATTTTGATCAGTAAGTCATGGTAAAATCTGCACATACATGGCAAGCAAAGAAGTGATAGATCGGATCAGAGAGACGATAGATATCGTTGACGTCGTAGGTTCGGTTGTGACTTTAAAAAAAATGGGGAAGTACTTCAAGTCCCCGTGCCCTTTCCACCAGGAAAAGACCCCTTCGTTTGTTGTTTCGCCTGAGAGGCAGCGCTGGCATTGCTTTGGAGCATGTCATGAGGGAGGAGATGTGTTTTCGTTCGTCATGAAATATCATAATCTGACCTTTCCCGAGGCGATACTTGAGCTCGGAAAACAGGCAGGCATCGCTCCTGCCGAACTCTCAAGCACAATATCTTCAACAGACAGTGATACGCTCAATAAAAAATCGATTCTAGAAATCAACGAGTTTGCTGCGAAATATTACCACTATATCCTCACTCAAACTCCGGTTGGATTAGTTGCCCAAACATATTTATCGAACCGACAAGTAAAAGATGGAATCAAAGAAACGTTTATGCTCGGTTATGCGCCGGATAGCTGGGACAACCTGGTCCAGTATCTACGCAAAAAAAAATTCAGTGATTCTGCACTTCTTGCAACGGGACTCTTTGTTGAGGGTCAACGAGGTTTGTACGATAGGTTTCGGGGAAGGCTCATGTTCCCGATCTATAACGCTCAAAATGACATAATTGGATTTTCTGGACGTTTAATCAAACCATCAGGCGATGGAGTCGAAGCAGCGAAGTATGTAAATACGCCAGAAACGCTTGTGTACCATAAGCGTGAAAGTTTGTATGGCATCCAAAAAGCCAAAGATGCAATCAGAAAGTCTGGGATAGTCATCGTCGTTGAGGGGGAATTTGACATGATCATGCCATATAGCCATGGCATAGAAAATATCGTAGCAATCAAAGGATCAGCCTTCACTGATGAGCAACTTAAAATCTTGCGCAGATATTGTCAAAAAATGATTTTCGCTCTTGACGCAGATGCTGCTGGCATAGAGGCAATCAAAAAGACTGCCATATCTGCCGAAAAATATGAGTTTGAGATGTATGTATGTCGCATACCAGGAGGAAAAGATCCAGACGAAGCTGTGCGTCACGATTTCCCCGCTTTTAAGCAAGCATTGAGTGATGTGGTGACGATTTACGATCATATTATTGATCTTCAATCTAAATCACTTAATTTATCTGATCCTTTTTCAAAAAATGCGTTCGCCGAGGTTGTGATTCCCTATATCGAGCCAATACAAAATCCAATTGTTAAGCAGCATTACATAAAGAAAATCGCTCAAATCATGGATGTGGGTATTGAAAACGTAAATTCGGTGATCCAAGCGATTCGAAAAAAAAGAAAAACACCACGGCCTGCGCCAGTTGATTTGCTTGATCAGCCAGCCGTTTTGGGATCTCGACGTGAGTTGCTTCAACGATTTATCCTTGCATCCCTAGTGACCAATGATGATCCTCGTTCGCTCATCTTGATCACCACAAAATACCTACTGTCCACAGATTTTACCCAAATATCGTATGGACGACTATATGAGTTTTTGATAGAACACATCAATCAAAGCTCTCCTTCGAGTGTGAAGGAGGAGGTTGTCCCTTCTCACCTGAAAGAAGCGTATCACGAGGTGTATCTCTACGCCTCAATGATTTCGGCCGATGTTGACCTTAAGTCGTTTGAAAAGACGGTGATCGAATTTGCAAAGATTGCGACAACTGATTCTTTAAAAACGGCGGTTACAGAGGAAGAATCGGGCCATGAGGACGATTCAGTCAACTCGCAAAAACGTCTTGCTACACTAGAAAAAGCCCTACATTTGTAGTATAATTACCCCATCGTAAATTCCCTGCATTGGGAGCGCACCCTCGCTGACGATTCTCGTCAATGAGCGTTGAACGCTATTCCCGGTTTGATGTGGTGGAGGCTAGGCTACCGTGCAGGAGCTATATACCGTGTATGCCAACCAAAAAGACCACTTCAAAATCTTCAACTCCCCTCAAATCATCATTGAAACCAAAGAAAGTCTCTATAGCCAAAAAAGTCATATCGAAGAAAGGCATCCCAGCAAAGCATGTTCAATCTCAGATCATTCAGAAACACAAGGCTGAACTGTCGTCAAAAAACAAAGAACACGCAATCCAAAAAGACAAATCAAAACATAAGAATGTTGTAGAGAAAAAAGAAAAAATAAAGGTAGATATTTTGCCAATACACACTGGCAAGCCTACCGTTCATCCTCCAGTGAAACTACACAAACAAGCCCGTGATCTCCTCGTTCAGGGGAAGGATGACGGATTCCTTGTCCAAGATGATATCTTAATGGTGTTTTCCGAACCTGAAACGTGCATTGATGAAGTAGATGAGTTTTTCATTCAAGCATTCGAAAAAGGAATAGATATTTTTGAAACTATCTCAACTCGCGATGACTCAGACACATTCAAATCCGCAGAGGATATTGAAAAAGAACTCGAATCACTTGTTGTGGTGAGGCATGGCGAATCTCTTGACCCTATCAAAAAATACCTCAAAGAGATCGGACGGACTCCCTTGTTGACTTTCGAACAAGAAGTTGAGCTGGCGCAAAAATATGCAAAAGGTGATCTCGTTGCCAAAGAAAAGCTAACCCGGTCAAATCTAAGACTCGTCGTGTCGATTGCAAAAAAGTATCTTGGACGAAGACTCTCTTTTCTTGATCTGATTCAGGAAGGGAACAAGGGACTCATCAGAGGCGTAGAAAAATACGACTGGAAACGAGGATTCAAATTTTCTACATATGCTACCTGGTGGATCCGACAGGCCATCACTCGCGCCATTGCAGATCAGTCACGAACGATTCGTATCCCTGTCCATATGGTCGATCAGATCAACAGATTTTACAAGACACAGCGACGTCTCGCTCAAAAACTAGGAAAAGAGCCAGAGCTCAAACAGATTGCGAAAGAGATGGAAATGTCGGTTGAAGAAATCGAAAATCTCGTCAAAATATCACAGCAGCCAAAATCTCTTTCGACACCTGTCGGAGAGGATAAGGAAGCAACGCTTGAACAATTTGTTGCAGATACAAGCCAGCCAACCATGTACGACCGAGTCAGTCGCGAGCTCTTGAAAGAAGCAGTGACGGATGTCCTTGAAACACTTTCGCCTCGTGAACAAAAAGTACTTATCATGCGTTTCGGTCTCGAAGACGGGAAGTCAAAAACGCTTGAAGAGGTTGGTAAAGAATTCAAAGTCACCCGTGAGCGCATTCGCCAAATCGAGGCAAAGGCAATCCGCAAACTCAAACACCCGACCCGAGCAAGAAAACTCCGAGATTATCTTGAATAATATCCGATCGGCTTGTGTATCGTATTCTTCATTGATATCATGGGTGTAATGACAATGCGCGTAGTATCTCCTACCCAAAAGGCGTTTAATGTCTGGGGAATCGTCCTCGCTATTTGGGCGTTGTATCGTGGGACTATTGGTCAACAGGCCCCGATTGTTTTTGATGAGCTTATCTTTAAACCACTTGTTTTCATTTGGCCTGTATATCTTTTTGTAGTCCATTATGAGCACAAGGCTTTTTTCCATAGCATTTGGCTAAAGTTTACCAATTGGCGCCAGGACCTGGGATATGCACTTTTTATATCAGCTCCTCTTTTAGCATTTTTCTTTTTTTTACTCTTTGCAAAGAATGCAAATCTCCATGATGCACCTTTGCTACTTGTACTCGCTCTAGCTACTGCAATCACCGAAGAGACACTCTCAAGAGGCCTGATATCCGTGCGCATTTATGAGGAAACAGGGAGCTTTTTGAAAACACTTTTTCAGTCGAGCATCCTTCATTTATTCTTGCGTGTCCCACGAGTGATGACTATGCCAAACTTATTCGGAGATCGTTTATTGTACGCAATGGTGGCTGAAGTCGCGCTCAGCTTCGTAGTCACCTTCGTATTTCTTCAGCGAAAAAGCCTCCTTCCTGCAATAGTCGTACGGGCAATCTACGTTTTCGTTATGTTGAGTCTCCTGAAGTAATTCTTGTGAGCTCTCTCCCGATCAGCGCCTGATAAATCGTTTCAATTTGTGCAGATGGAGAGCAACTTTTTGCGCTCCTTTTGCGAACTTCTCTGAAAAATATACTTGGTGGCGGTATGCAATCACATTGATTTGATCTGAATGAAAATGGGCAGTTGTTGTACCCCCATGATGATGCTCTACACAGATTGATGGATCAAACATGCTGGGCCACCCACGCAACTGAGCTCTATATCCGAGATCAACGTCCTCCCAATAAAAGGGAGTATATGCTGGGTCGAACCCATGAAGCAGATTCCACATAGACTTTCTAAATATACTCGAACCGCCTTCTGCCCAAGCTGTTGGGACAATGCCACTTCCTGCTTCGAAAGAAATCGCTTTGTGATGGAACAGTCCAGATTTAAAATAGATAGCGTTTCTTCCGACAAGTGCTCCATTGCGCTCGCGTTGAGCAAAGCCAACTGCAAATGTATGAGGATTAGCATCGAGATACCGCACTGCATTTTCCCACCTTTGATCATATAGTGAGACGTCTGTATTGAGGAGAAGAAGATAGTCACTCGTTGCACGAGAAACTCCCGCATTTACGCTACGAGCAAAGCCTTGATTCTCTGCGTGTTCGATGAGTTGAAATTGGGATGGTGACCAACCACGTTGGGTCAGAAGTGAGACAACCTCTTCACGGATTTTGGTCTCTGGATCATCATTCACGATGATGATTTCCTGATCAACTAGAAAACGAAGATTGGTTGCGAGATTTGCAAGAAAAATATCCTTTTGTTTATAGACAGGAATAATTACCGAGATCATAAAGTATCAAGTGAATTGATAAATGCTGCACGCGAAAATTCTTTGTTCAATAGTTTTAGTCCTTCACCTCTCATTTTTTCCTGTAGTGCAGTGTCCCGTCCGAGCCTTACCAATTTTTGAGAAAGTTCTTCTCGACTCGTAAATGTATTCCCGGTGACGCCATCCTTTACGATTTCAGGTATGCCTCCCGAAGCGTAGCAGAGGGGAATGCATCCATATGACATTGCCTCAAGGGGTGTGATGCCGAGATGCTCAGTTCGCTCTGGGTGCGACATTTCGTTGATCCCCCAGCCAGCAAAATGCAAATAAAAATCTCCTGATCTGTAGATATGGTGGAGTTCTTCATAGGAAATATTCGGTTTAAAAACAATGTGTGGATGTTCGAGGGCTAGCTTTTTGAGCGAATCATAATATTTTTTGTCCTCCTGTTTAAGTCCCCCCACAAGGATCAGTTTACTTCCTGCATACTGAGGATATGTTTCAACGAACTGAACAAACCATGCAATCGCTACATCATGACGTTTTGAGTGTAAATGTCGGAAGAATCGTCCTACCGAAATCAGCGTAAGTGAAGTCCCTACTACGGGCTTGGAGATAGGGAGACAATCTGTCGGGAGTTCTATAATAGGATACACAATGTGAGAGGTGACGCCAAATCGTTTGAGATTCATTTGGGTGAATCGAGAATTTGCTATCCACTTCCAGCCACGTGTCTTGATCCGGTTAAGTGGAGTCATGTGATACAGTCGACGGTTTGGAACCATTGCGAAGCAAATAGTTTGTTTTGCGCTCGATAGAAAATATGAACCATCAGTTGCATAGAGCAATACATCAAAATCTTTGAGCAATTTCAATTTTTGCAACATATTATATGTCGAAAGCTTTGGAATCCATGTAAGGGGGGTAGGCAGATGAAGCCTCAACTTTCGTTCAAGATCTTTTGAAATATCCTTGTCCCAACTAATGGTCAGTTCATAGCCTTTCGAAAGGTAATATTGACATATTTGGATCATATGTCTTTCTCCGCCGCCGCACGTATCTAAATAGGGGTTCCACAATATTATCTTCTTCATTTTGATAGAGAGGGATTGGTAATATACTTTTTTTCGTATACATAGATCCACGTGATCGTTTTTGAGTATCCCTGATAGATAGATTCGAGCCATCCATAGACGCCATCTCGAAATCCCTGTTTTATGATGAGTCGTCGACTAAGTTCTGCAAGATATTTTCTGAAAAATGTCGATATCGTCACTTTTCTCCCTGCTTTGTAAAGTAAATCTGACTCGATATCCTCGAATATGATCGTTTTTTTGACCATGCCTGATATATCTGTGTGGAAGTAGTGGACAAGGGGCGATCTGAGTGTCGAGCTTGATCCGGTGATCTCAGGAGTTGAGTGTATTCGCGCTGGCCAATCAAGCAGGAATTTCCTGTTGATCAGTCGGATCTGGTGATCCGGCCACCAGCCTCCATGCTTTAGCCACGTATTCTTTGCAAACATATTTTGACGAGGGATTCTGAAGTGAGAGGCGTGTATCTTTGACCCTTTTGCGAATAGGTCATTTATTTCAGCGGCCAGTTTTGCAGTGATGCGTTCATCCGTATCCAAAATGAAAACCCATTCCGTGGTGGCTTGGGAGATGCCAAACATACGAGCTGGCTCGACATATCGTGATGCAGGGAATGTATGCACATGGGCTCCGAGACGACGGGCTATTTCTGCTGTCTCATCCTGACTTTGCATATCTACAACAACGATATGCTGTGTGAGCAAGCGAGCTGAAGCGATGCAGTCAGCTATGTGGTCTTCATTGTTGTATGAGTTGATGATGACAGTGATCATGTGAGTTAGATTATAACTCAATGTGGACCCTATATGATATTCGAGATCCAATTGATATGATATACACCATGATAGATATCAAGCTCAAAAACTACCAAATTGGGATAATCCTCTTCTGTATTACAGTCTTTGCGTTGATATTGAGGGTACTGGGCTATGAGCATATCACTTTTGGGTATGATCAGGCACGAGATGCTCTTGAAGCGATGAGCATATTTACCACCGACCATATCAAGATCATTGGCCCCCAAACGGATATCGCTGGACTTTTTCATGGACCGCTGTATTGGTATATGCTCGCTCCATTCTATTACTTCGGCAATGGTAATCCGTATGTCGCTAAAATGTTCCTAATCTTAACCAGCCTGGTGTGTATTCCCACATTGTATTACGTCACGTATAAAGTCTGGGGGAATAAACTTCTCGGATTGCTTGCTGCAACTTTTCTTGCCGTATCTCTTGAAGCTGTTCAATATGCTCGGTGGATGTCCAATCCATCTCCAGCGCTGCTCACCTCCCTCTTCACCTGGTACGCGTTTTTCCTGATGTACAAAAAAAATTGGAAAGGCATTGTGCTTTTCTTGATCAGTTGGCCTTTTTCTGTGCAATTTGAGTTCTTTTTGGTATACCAACTCTTTATATTCGTCCCACTGATATTCTGGAGATTTTCCATACCTCAGCTCATACGACAGCACTTCAAGCTGCTTATGATAGCAGCAGTATTTTGTTTGATTGTGCTTTCGCCCTTTATCATCGCTCAGGTCAAATTTGGCTTTCAGTCTATCAAAGCTTTGTCTGGTTTTCTGATAAGCAAGGGGGGGGACTCAGCTTATTCACGAAATCCTGTTGAGTTCACTTTATTTCTTGCGCGAAATATAAAACTGAACATCGTCGATCTGAGTGATGGATTTGCTGTCGGAGTGCTTGTAATCGTCGCTCTTGGATACTTTTTCATCAATCACGCAGATAGAAAAAAATATCTGTTTTGCCTAGCTTGGTTTGCGTCACCAGTGATTATCTTCGCCTTTGGACACCATCATTCATATTTCCTGACGATAGGGAATTTGTATGCTTTGATTATGATGGTGAGTGTGCTTTTGATATCTGTACTTTCAAAAAAGCGTATTGGTTGGCAAGTCTTTGGGCTTGGGCTCATCGCTGTTCTACTTGTAGTAAATACATACAGAATATATGCAGTCAGAGATAAACAAGAGTTTCTGTTTAGTGTCCAGGATGATAATGACCTCTATAGTCAGATACAACTCATCAAATGGACATATGCTCAGTCGGGCAATGAGCTTTTTGCGATCAATACAGTGACGAATCCATTGTTTATTAATACTACATGGGCTTATCTCTATGATCAGTTCGGCCGAAAAGCAGGTGGTCAGATGCCGGCATGGAGAGGTGCAGGACAGCAGGGAAGATTTGGTGAAAAGATTGCCTATACCGAGGTTGCATCGCAGTCAGGCAGACTCATTTATCTTATTTTTGAGCCGAGTGGAGGTATTCCTCTTGAATACTACAATAACTATTCGGCCTTTGAGGATAGAAGATCGAAGCTCCTTTCTGAAAAAAAGTTCGGGACATATATGGTCCAGAAGCGCAGATTTATCAACGAAATAGGATTTGATTACAATGAATTGATCAACTTCGTATTGTCTAATGGCAAATCAGTGAAAAAGCAATAAAGCAATAAGGTGTATGTGTGAAAATGAGATGGATCATTGTCCAGCTATTTTTCCTGTAGATAGTATTTCGATATTTCTATCCCGTTTATTATCTTCTTTTCTTCCAGTTTTGTTGTGGCTTTCGGTGGTATGTTATCTTCTTTCCATTTGACAGTACGAAACTCGAAGCCTTTTTGATCTGGCTCGAGTATGTACCAACAGTACCCACGCTGAAACGAGTCACGAGGAGTCTCAATGGTTTTATTAAGGTAGTGATATAGCCAGAGATAGTCGTACGTATACGGTATGACGGGGGCAACATACACCTTCGCACAAAATGGTCTACCTGGTATTTCTTGGTCGACGACGTATTGCATCACTTTTTCTTGGATCGCTAGTCCATTCAGCTCGTTTCGCTTATTCCACGATGGGACAATGTTGACTATGCTCAGTATTACGAATACGAGAAAGGAAATAGATATTGCAGTATTTACATACCTTTTTGGCACAAATAAAGAAACGATTGAGAGCGCCAATATGCCGCAGATGAGTAGTCCATACTGAATCCCTTCATAATAATAGTTCCAGAAGGTGTCCTTATACCCCAGTGAAAGTAAAAATAATCCAATATGAACAAAGACGAGAGTTGCAAGGAGGGTAAATGTATTGCGGTGGATCTTTCGTGTTGATCTGTTCAAGAAATAGAGAGTAATTGCAGTAAGGAATACAATAATGAAGAAGTACAAAATCCATGGGCTGATATATGATTCAGATAAATAGTTTTGAAAATTTGCAACCCGCTCACGTATGACATCTATGTATGGTTTTGGGGTGTAGTACTTTGGTTTTGTAAAGAAACCGAGCAAGACTTTGGTCTGGATAAAGTGATTTTTGATCTCAAATAATATCCGAGCAACAAATGGAAAGATAATAGAGGTGATGTAGACTACAAATGACCCCTTTGTGCTCAAGAGCTTTCTGAGTGGGGTCAAGATGCATACAAATAGCGTCACAGGGATGAGAAATAACCCAAACGCAAGCTCAAACTCCGCTACAAATCCAGCTGAAAGCCCAAAGACAGCCAATGCAATGAGCCGACGTCGGCCTACAGGTTGATTTAAAATCAGATATGAAAGCGAAAGGATATATGCGAGATAGGAGGGCATTGCCATGATATTGTTCCCTGCAAAGGTGCTTGTGCGTATAAAGTATCCACCGGAACTCACGATCATGCCAAAAATGAGCGCAGATGGACTCCCAAGGAGTCGACGGAGTGTGATCATTGCCAAGACCATTGATATGAGCTGAACAAGAAAAACGGAAATATACACCGTAATTGGGTTGTGACTGATAAGGAAAGTTAATGCAGTGAGGTAGTACCACCATACGCCGTGAAATAGTCCGCCGATCCCTGTAGTTGGGCCGATGAAGGTGAGATGATGATCGGTGATCATCCGTGCCCCAGCCAGAAAGTCTCGAGCTTGATCATATGTATATGCCACTTCACGATAGTAGATAGAAGGTAATCTTAATAGTGAAAATATTGCGAGGATCAAGAGGAGTGCGCTCCACCAAAGCAGTGACGAGTACTTTTTCATTTAGTATAGAGTATACCAAAGACACCTTAATGTTGCGGGGAGCCACGTCTATTTGTGCGAAATATGCGAGAAGCGGTATACTAGTGAAGGTAAAACATATGATATCATTTCTGACACGAAAGTATTCGGTGCTCATCACTCTTTTTGTCATAGCCACTTTCGGCTGTGCAGCATGGACATGGGTCATGATAGACCCGAATTTCACCCTGTATGACCATGCCGATTGGGCTGTTTTCCGAGAGCAAATGATTGCAATTGGCCTTTTTAATAGGCCACTGTCAGCTCAGCTATACCTCACGTGTATAGGATTACTCACCATATTACACATGCTCATTGTGAGGAAAATGCCCACGCTCTCTCTCAAACGAGTGATGATCATGACTCTGATCATTGGAGGTATTGCAGGGATATGTTCGTATCCGGCATTATCTCGTGATCTGTTCAACTACATCTTTGACGCGAAGATCTTCACTTTTTATGGGAAAAATCCCTACCTGATGAGAGCATTAGACTTTCCGATAGATGAGAACCTCCGATTTATGCATTGGGTACATCGAACGTATCCATATGGACCAATATATCTACTTATTAGTTTTATTCCATCTTTCTTGAGCATGGGCAAATTTTCGCTTGCCTTTTTCTTGTTCAAAGGCATGCATGTCCTACTATATTCACTATCAGTTTGGTGTATATACAAGGTGAAACCTGCTGCAGCAATCTTTTTTGCAACTGCACCACTTGTATTGGTTGAAGGATTGATGAGCACACACAATGATTTTGTTGCTGTTGCCCTCGGGATCATTGGAATGTATTTCATCAGTCGCGGGCACCTGTGGCGGGCACTCCTATTCATGGTTGCATCAGGATTGATCAAGTACTTTACTCTTCCGTTGGTTATGATTCCATCCGGATTATTGCTAGGCAAATATCTTGCTGCGTCAAAGGTCATAACGAGTGAGCGATTGAAACAAGCTAGCAAAATCATTACCGCACAGCATCTGGTCGCATGCGCCACTGTCGGGGTGATCGGGCTCATTGTGTATGTCGTGTATAGTGGAGAATTGCACTCATGGTATATTCTCAATCTTTTTGTTTTCACACCGTTTTTGTATGAGCTACTCAGGTATTGGCAGTTGTTTTTTACCAGCCTGCTGCTGAGCTATTATCCATATGTTGTAGGGGGAGAGTGGGGACAGGGAGGAGATGTCGGTATGAAAAAGCAGATTATGTGGTGGGGATTTGCCATCAACCTAGTTGTATTTATTTGTTACACGGCTTACCATGCCAAACATCGCTATGCACTATCTCGCAAAAAATAAACTTTTATTTTCGCTCCTCTTCGTATGTGCTCTGGTATTCATGATCAATTCTACATATATCTCATATCCTGATGAGTTTATAAATATCCTTGGAGGTCGCGCAATCGTGCTAGGAAAGCTGCCCTATCGTGATTTTTTTGATCACCACATGCCGTTTGCATGGTATTTGGCATCATCAGTGCTCATATTCACTAAACAGAACTACATCTTATTTCGTATCGGTTGGGGACTACTCCAGGCTCTTAGTGTAGTCGCCCTAGGTATTGTCATCATGCGGAAGTATTCAAAGTTTGCACTGATCTATGCACTGTGGGCAGTACTATATGCTGCTGCAGCAATGTATTTCTGGCTTCATTTGTATCTTGGTGACTCACTTGCTGTATGGTTTTTTTCTGGAGCATTCTGGCTGATCCTCCTCGAAACGACGCACGGCAATAAAGCAAAATGGATACGATATCTGATTGTTACGCTCATCTCGCTGATGGTTTTCTCATCTTTGTCCTACCTATATATCGGCGCCATTATGTATGGATGGGTAACTGTCCTCACCCTTTCAGAACACCTCTCAAATCGATCCCGATTGTCACATCATCTGCGAGAGCTTGGCATCTTAGTGCTGGTTATTGCTACGCCGTATATGCTTTATGGTCTCTATCTGCTGATCACTGGTACGCTTGGCGATTTTTGGTTTGCAAATTTTACATACAATACAAAGCTCTACATCAATATTGCAAATTATTCGTCAGCATCGAGCTCCTTTAATCCCCTCCGATTTGCACTTACCGTAATCAATAACTTCTGGTCGTCTTATTTGCCACTTCTCAGCCAGATAGCATATATCTCTTTATACAATCCCATGAGTCGACTCGTCGCTTTGGGTACATTGCTGACCGCCATATACCTCTGCTATAAAAGACCCCTATTTGGACTGCTTTATCTCCTGCTATTGTCATTCTCCGCACCTCGAAGTGGCCAGCTTGTCGATATGAAGCAAACTGATTATCAGATGGGTCTTTTCATCATCATGGGAACTATAAGCGCTGCGTTTGTTCTCTATCAACTGCTTCATGATCTAGATACGAAGTCTTTTTTCGTAAAGTGTTTGCGAAGTGTTGCCTGCTTCTTTTTGATGATGTATTTTGCCTTCACGCTCGCTTTCATGTTGCAAAATACACTCAGCATACGATATCAGCGGTATATGGGCACGCTCCCTCCAACGACGAATATTTCAGATATTGCAGATTTTATTACTCGGTGGATAGAGCCAAATGACGCGTATTGGATAGGGCCATACGAAGGCCATCAGGCTTTTTATGTGAAAAAAGGCCACACTGCCGGAAAGTATCCATCGCTTCTTCCGCAGTTTCGAGAAAACGATTACCTACGAAATGATTTCTTACATCAGATGGAAATTGCAAATCCAAAGATGATTATATTTCATCACGAGTCATCGATTTTCCAGACCCCAGCTATAGAGTTCGGAGCATTTTTCTTGGATTGGATGAAGGGAAAATATGTCAATTGTGTTGAGGCAAAGATCGAATGCAAAAGTGAAGTGAGAGGTATCAATGTTCATGAGGATGTGTATCTCAGAAACGACTCAAAAGATATATTTAAGCAGATGTAAATCTGAAATTTTTGTTAGAAACCATGTTAAAGAAACGATATTTGGGATGGGGAGCGTTGGTAGTCCTGTGTATCCTGATAGTTTCATCGTACGCATATATACTCCGCGATACATTCAAACCGTTCGACGTGTCCTATTACGATGATTTGTTCGATCATTCTCAATACACAATTGCAGAAAGTTATCGTACTATCGGTGATGGCAACCTTTATGCTATCACAGGTGTGCGACTCATAAGATCTGGAAATCCATTTGCTGATGTGCCACAAGCGCCACCTGTTGGGAAATACATTTACGGATATGCCATAAAACTACTTGGGAATCCGATTATTTCAAATTATCTTTTTTTGTTACTCATCTTGCTTCTATCGGGATCTATTACTCATATCTTAACAAAGTCAAAACGAGCAGTGGTTTACTGTGTATTACTGTTGATAACAAATGCACAGTTGATACAACAGCTCAATCAAACAATGTTGGATATCCTCCAGACCATGTGGCTACTGGGACATATATATTTATTGTTTGTATGGAAGAAATCGGCGAAGAAAAACACAATTATCATATTATTATCCGGACTGTGCCTCGGATTATTTGCAGCTACAAAGTTTGGTATTCTCCTACCCCTCATTCTTCTGATTAGCTACATTTATTTGGTTAAACAACAAAGCCTATTCGTCATAGGCATGCTCATTGGAGGAATAGTGATAGGCTTTTGTCTACCATATACACCGTACATCATCAATTATGGACTAATCCAATTTTTAAAAAGCCAAAAGTGGGTATTTCTATTTTGGCTAGCGGGCAATAACTCGAAAGCAATATATGGGATGCCCTTCGTCACGCTACTGACTGGCATGTATAAGCATTTTAATCCAGGCACGTTGTGGGAGTGGAGTAAAGAATGGAGTCCAATATGGAGCTTCGTCGGATTTCTATATATCAAGGAGATCATAGAATTTGTGAAGAAGAATATCAGGAATATTAATTTGCAAAAGATGCTGGACTCAGAGCGAGAAATGCCAGAATATGCATATTTGTTGATAATAGCTTCTGTATATATAGGCGCGCACTCTATCATCCCATTTTATCCTCGTTATTTATTGCCCATCTCAATATTACTGATAATAATTTGCGTATGCAGATATTGGCCACTCGTCAGACAATCTCACTTTGTCTTTGTAGTCATGCTTTGCTTTGGAATATCTGCATATCGACTATACAATACCCCGGTAGACCTCATGGGCTCAGTAGTCTATCAAGTGAATCATGGACTATACAAGGATCTGTGCAGAAGCATATCTCCAACGTCATTACCTGACAAGAACTGCGACGAGTTCCAGAAGCGCGTACATAGGATGATATATAAGCTAGGGACAGAAAATGCTTATTTATCAATAGGGTCTGTGCCAAGCACAATATTCAAGACAAAAGTAGATGTTCCTTTTACCATATCATATCTCACTCCTATCGGTACATTAACAAACTCTGGAAATTTTCAGCTTGTCAGACGTGGAAGTGGATACAATCTAGTCTGGAGTGACAGCTATTTGCTGAACGGATATGCAAAGGGAGATGAGATACAGAGTAGCTTCATAAATGGCAAGAAGGGGATTCTTCGCAAGGGAGGCAAGGTGATGGGCGAAGATATTGATGTGCCATATTTTGTTGTATATCCTGAGGAGATAGTATCTGAAGACAAGGTAAATAAATATATCGGTAAGTATATGGAGCAGGGTGATTTTTATGCTCAGCTAAAATATAAAGTAAATCATACAATTGGATTGCCAGCAGACATCGGATATGCGAAACTGTTGCCCCTCACATACGCGATACCTACGGGAATCGTAATTGAACAGAGGAGGATATCAGGAGATCAAAGTTTGAATACAGAGTACACCGCAATAACAGGCGGGGAAATAATTATGAAAAACAGTAGTGCACAGAATAGGGTATTATTAAAGAGGGATGTTAGAGAAGGAAAAGTAGTAGATTTGAAATAAAATCATTATATGATTGAGACGATCATACTCAATCACGAGTCATCAATCTTCCAGACCCCAGCTATAGAGTTTGGAGCATTTTTCTTGGATTGGATGAAGGGGAAATATGTCAATTGTGTTGAGGCAAAGATCGAATGCAAAAGTGAAGTGAGAGGTATCAATGTCCATGAGGATGTGTATCTGCGCTCTGACAGCGAGGACCTCTTTAAACAGATGTAATTAAGCAAATCCAAAACAGCACATGCAAACTGACCTTTCAACGAAACCGAGGAACAGGGCACTAGATGGATTGCGTGGCTTTAGTGCGCTAATGGTTGTATTCACACATTTAAACCTTGATCAGGCTACAGTCAGCCGATTTGCACCATGGGCGTGGTACTTCATCCAACCATTTGTTTCTGGAGGGACCCTGTATGTAGCAATTCTGTTTGTCTTGACAGGCTATCTCATGTCTATGCATTATGCAAAGGTTGCGTCTTGGTCTGACTTTATGCAGAAAAGGTATACGAGACTCTTTCCAGTATTCATCTGTGTATCAATTTTTTATACCTATTTTTACTACTCGGTCATTATAAAGGGAGGGTCAACTGACAGAAATATTCTCCTCACTGTGGGAATACTACTCATTACAGTGTTGACTGGGGGTTTGGTGTGGAGACTATATCTGAAATATCGAACGATATTTTCCGGAAAAGCAATATTTTCCATATTTTTTTGCCTACAGATTGGAGTCGCGATAACATATGTGAGCTAATGATAAAAACGCGTTGGTAAAATGAATAGTTTTGCTTGTCCGTGTTTGCTATCCCCATATGATCATTGTGATGTAGGATTGATCATATGAAAAAAACACTGCAAAACCTGCAGAAAAGTC
>Ga0194063_10000015_pt1 | contig 151003 bp, 122 predicted proteins | sample SepL3720m_MetaG_FD_155459 | JGI IMG/M metagenome (GOLD analysis project Ga0194063, IMG submission 155459) | Anoxic zone freshwater microbial communities from boreal shield lake in IISD Experimental Lakes Area, Ontario, Canada - Sep2016-L373-20m | ecosystem: Environmental > Aquatic >... | reverse complement strand
GGTCTATGGTTGCTCGACAGATGATCCAGTTCTTCATCCTGAAGGAACCTTGAAGCGACCTTGTGGATTCTTGGACTTATTTTTTCAATATCAATGCCAGTAGCCCCCTGCTCATTCACAATCACGGCAGCATATTCCCGGGTATGTGAAAATGACACCTGTCCTGTGAATCCTTTGAGTGACGGCTTGCCGTGGATGTCATAGTCGACCTTTACCCTCTCCAAACAAATCAACTGTTTAAGCAATGCCCTGCAGGCGTACCATTGTTTCCTTCTCGATTCATTTTTGAAGGTCCTTACTGTCTTTTCGTCGCTTTGGTCTGCTGAAGCGGCTGATCTGAGTTCAGCTTCATCCTCGAGGATATGCCATACACCAAGTCTTATACAGGGCAATTGCCGTTCAAATATTAAAGGCATAAATTCCCGGATATGGTTTTCAATTTTATATACATTTAAACGAGATGCATCAAAGGTACTATATATTACCGGAAACCCGAAATGGCGAAGATATCCGCTATCTGCTATCTGCCATCGTAATTCGTAATTTGTAATTCGTAATTCGTAATTCGTAATTTTGCATACCTTTGCAGCACAACTTTAACCTGATTAATAAGCCTAATTCCATTTAAAAATGAGCAAACAATACAAAGTCGCCGATATCTCTCTTGCAGAGTGGGGACGTAAAGAAATTGAGATCGCCGAGAAGGAAATGCCGGGATTGATGTCGATACGGAAACAGCATTCCGCCGAAAAACCTTTGAAAGGTGCAAGAATAAGCGGGTCGCTTCACATGACTATTCAGACCGCTGTACTTATAGAAACTCTTATTGAACTTGGTGCTGATGTACGCTGGGCGTCATGCAACATCTTTTCCACACAGGACCATGCCGCTGCAGCCATTGCGGCCAAAGGCATTCCGGTCTTCGCCTGGAAAGGTGAAACCCTGGAAGAATATTGGTGGTGTACTTACCAGGCCCTGACCTTCGAGGGCAATAAAGGCCCCAACCTCATCGTAGACGATGGAGGCGATGCTACCCTTATGATTCACAAGGGTTTTGAAGCAGAGAAAAATCCTGAAATCCTGAAAGCTGCAGCAGGCAGCCAGGAAGAAAAGGCTTTCATGAAACAGCTTCAGGAAATTTTTAACGAGAACAATAAACATTGGCATGGTGTAGTAAAAGAATGGAAAGGTGTTTCGGAAGAAACAACCACCGGCGTTCACCGGCTTTACCAGATGATGGAAAAAGGCGGCCTGCTTGTTCCTGCCATCAATGTGAATGATTCCGTTACGAAATCAAAATTCGATAACCTTTACGGCTGCCGGGAATCTCTGGCCGATGGCATCAAGCGTGCCACCGATGTGATGATTGCCGGCAAGGTAGTCGTAGTGCTTGGATACGGCGATGTTGGCAAAGGATGTGCGCGTTCGATGAAATCTTATGGCGCACGTGTAATAGTAACCGAAATTGACCCTATCTGTGCTCTTCAGGCAGCCATGGAAGGATTTGAAGTATCAACTATCGAAGATGCCCTGAAAGAAGGTAATATTTACGTGACCACAACCGGCAACAAGGATGTGATCACAGCAGAACATCTTTCAACTATGAAAGACGAAGCGATTGTTTGCAATATCGGCCATTTTGATAATGAGATCCAGGTTGAACAGTTGAATTCGTGGCCCGGGATTAAGGTTGTGAATATTAAACCACAGGTCGACAAATACATTTACCCCGACGGGAAATGCATCTACCTTCTGGCCGAAGGAAGACTCGTGAATCTTGGTTGCGCAACCGGGCATCCCTCGTTTGTGATGTCTAATTCCTTTACCAACCAGACCCTTGCACAACTTGACCTCTGGAAGAATAACTACGAGGTAGGCGTTTATCGTTTGCCCAAAAAACTCGACGAAGAAGTGGCCCGCCTTCATCTTGAACAACTTGGTGTAAAACTTACCAGGTTGACGGATGAACAGTCTGAATACATTGGGGTATCAAAGGATGGGCCATATAAGCCGGAGCATTATAGGTATTAGAAAGTAGCGAGATAGCGAAGCTACTTCGCTATTTCGCTATTTCGCTACTTAATTCGTGATGTACAGATACGTTCCGTCGTAATTCGTCCGGTACTGCTTCAAAGGCCATTGGGTAGGTCCTTCATACGGTGAGCCGTCAAGCAGAATATATTTCGATTTGCATTTGGGGCAATAGCAGGTAATTCCTGAGACATCGACCCTTACCTGAGCGCTATCGACGGTAGGATCATAGGCACAAGCCCTGTCAAAAGCCATAAACTCATTCTCCGATTTACGGTATATGATGATTCCCCTATATCCACCGGTCACAGGCACATATCCACCAATATGATTGAGTTCGATAAACTGTGTGGTATTAGGCATAATGAAGAAATTTACCATCACATATGGGATGACAGGCTGCTGCGTATCATTTTTCTTGCTGCATGAAACCAGAAAACCAAAGGCAAACAGAAAGAACATTAATCCCGGGGTGACGGTTCTTCTCAGGGCCATAGACACGTGTTTGATTATTTAAACGAATAATTTCAACAAATCTTGTACCAGACAACACTTATATTTCTGTGTTGTATAAAAAAATGTTAGGGTTACCGGCGTTTATTCATCCGAATTCTGTATTTTCGTGCAGCGAAGTCCAGAAACAGCGAATCAGCTTAATTTAACATGTATATCGGCAAGATTAAACACTTCTTTGGCATCTTGTTACTTTTGGTGATAATTCAGCTCTCGGTTCAGGGTCAGGAACATCGGGTTAATCAGAAGAAAATCAACAAGGAAAGAGCAAAAAAGCAGAAAAAAGCAGAGAAAGATTACCAGAATGCAGTAAAACAACATCAAAAGAGACAATCAAAGAGTACTAAAGAGATGATGCACAGGAGCAGGAAAGAATCCGGCTCCCTTACTCCGGTCAAACGGTGATAGGATTGTTAAAGTGCGGAATCTTTTTTTTAGCAATCAAATTCAGACTGTTATCTGTTTTATTTTGATACAGTTTAGAATGGTTATATATTTGGATGACTAGTGAAATATTTTGTACTTTATTTTAAATAATTATTACTTTTACCACCTTTTTAAGCTGCATCATAATCTAACATAAAATTGTATGATATGTTAAGACATTTACTATTAACTCTTGCGTTCGTACTGACAACCAGCTTGTTGGTATTTTCACAAACCGGATCCGGCACCCTCAAGGGAAAAGTTGTTGACAAGCAAACAAAGGAGCCTATCCCGTTTGCCAATATTGTTATAGAGCTTGGTGGTGTCCAGGTGGGCGGGGCCACTACAGATTTTGATGGCAACTATTTGCTCAAACCCATCCCTCCGGGAAAGATCGATCTAAAAGCATCCTACGTGGGTTATAAACCCATGTTGATGAAGGGAATTCAGATACTCCCCGATAAAATCGCTTTTCAGGATCTGGCCCTTGAGCAAACAGCCACTAACCTGCAGGAAGTCCAGGTTGTTGATTATAAAGTACCTCTGATCTCTAAAGACCAGACCACTTCAGGGGGAACTGTCACCTCCGACGAAATTGCCAAGATGGCTAATCGTTCTGCCGAAGCAGTTGCAACAACAGTGGGTGGTGTAACCACGAACGCCAACGGTGAAATTACCAGTTTGCGTGGCGCTCGCGCAAGCGGCACGGTTTATTTTATTGATGGCATGCGTGTGACTGGCAGCACAGCCCTGCCCCAATCAGCTATTGAACAGGTTGAAGTTATTCTCGGTGGTACTCCTGCAGCTTACGGGGATGCTACCGGTGGTATCATCAGCGTTACGACCAAAGGCCCTTCTAAAGATTTTAACGGAGGTATCGACCTTCAAACCTCCCAGTTTCTTGATGCGTTCGGTTACAACCGTCTGGGTCTGAACTTTACAGGTCCGCTGATTTCCAAAAAAGACACGGTTAAAGGCACAAAAACTCCAATCATGGGATTTTTTATTGCCGGTGACTTCATTTACACCAAAGACGGTGCGCCTGCAGCTTATCCTCTCAACAGAGTCAATGATAATACGCTGGATTTTCTGAAAACAAACCCTCTTCGTCTGTATGGGCAATCCCAGGGCGTGTTCTATAATAATGAGTTTTTAACGCCCGACAATTTTGAGAAAACCAAATCCTCGTTAAATTCCAAGGGGTATAATATTAATATCTCCGGCAAACTTGATTTCAGAATCTCACGGAGTATCAACTTTTCTTTCGGCGGAACGTTCGCATATAACAACACACGTAATTTCAGCTTTTACAACTCACTGATGGACTGGAACGGCAATTCAATGTCGCAGGGCTATACGTGGCGTGTCAATGCCCGCTTCACACAACGTTTTCTCCAGCCTCAAGACAGCAAAGCCTTTATTAAAAACATGTACTATTCGATTGGTGCTGACTTTACAAGAAACTACGGCGAGACGCAGGATCCCACCCTACAGAAGGATCTTTTCAAATACGGTTATGTGGGAAGTTTCCAGACCCATAAGATCCGTACTTATTCCCCGGATGTTGTTTATGATAGTATCGCACGTAAATGGGCCCATGTTCAGAATAACACCCAGGATACTATTGTCGTTTTCAAACCTTCCGACATTAACCCGGAATCTTCGGCCTGGACTTCACAGTATTACGGTTTCTTCAATGATCCCACCGGCCATTATGACAATATGGACAATATCATCTCAGGAAGAGGCCTTATCAATGGTATGCAGCCTACAGGGGCCTATTCAATGTTTGCCACAGCCGGAGATCATTCTTCAGGCTATGGAAAAAATACCAATGACCAGATCGCTGTAAACGCCTCTTTCGCTGCCGACCTTGGAAACCATGAAATCCAGATTGGTCTTCAATATCAGCAGAGAACATCCAGGGCCGTCAGCTATAACGGCGTAAGCCTCTGGCCCTTAATGAGAGGTCTGACAAACTTCCAGCTTGCACAGCTTGACAAATCAAATCCCCAGCTTGTTTACCGCGACGGAGTATTCATGGACACGATCAATTATTTCAGAAAATACGACCAGTCTTCACAGCGTAATTTTGATATCAACCTGCGCAAGAAACTCGGCCTTCCTGTAGACGGAACAGATCTGATCGATATTGACTCCTACGATTTTGCAAACAACACCATTAATTTTTATGATAAAAACATGAAACTTCATACAACTACTGCCAACACACCGATCTTTTCTCTCGATATGTTAAGCGCCGACGAGTTGTTGAATAATGGTGGTAACCTGGTCAGCTATTACGGCTATGATTATACCGGCAGCAAAACATCGGGGCAGCCCGCGTTTGAAGATTTTTTTACAGCAACTGATGCGAACGGAAACTTTACGCGTCCAATCGGGGCTTATCGCCCAATTTACATGGCAGGCTATATCCAGGATAAATTTGCATTTAAAGACCTGATTTTCAATATAGGTATCCGTGTTGACCGTTTCGATGCAAACCAGATGGTGCTGAAAGATCCCTACCTGTTCTATCCGGCATACACCGTTTCTTCACTGTCAAGTACGCCTTTGAAAGATGTTTTGGTGCCTAACACCATAGGAGGGGACTACGTGGTCTATGTTGATGATATTTATAATCCCACCAATGTCACAGGTTACCGAAGTGGCAATATCTGGTATACAAAGGATGGCACTCCGGTTAGCGACCCGCGTATTGTTGACCCCACGGGTGTAAAGCCTTATCTTATTGATCCGGGTAATCAGGTTATCACGGGTGCTGTATTCCAACAATATTCACCCCAGACCAACGTGATGCCCCGTATCTCTTTCTCATTCCCAATCTCTGACGACGCTCTTTTCTATGCTCATTACGACATTCTGACTCAGCGGCCATTACAGGGTCAGGTTCAGATCAACCCGATACGATATTTGTTTATTTCAACTACTGGATCAAACGGAACCATCAGCAATCCTAATCTCAGGCCCGATAAGACCATTGATTATGAACTCGGTTTCCAGCAAAAGATCAACAATGCATCTTCGCTGAAACTGTCGGCCTTCTATCGTGAATTCCGTGACCAGATTCAGCAATACCGCTTATCAGGTGCATATCCCAAAACATATTATTCATACAATAATATTGACTTTGGAACGGTCAAAGGCTTGACTCTGGTCTATGACCTGCGCCGGACGGGAAATGCACGAATCCGATTCAACTACACTTTGCAGTTTGCAACAGGTACAGGCTCTGATGCTGATGCTGCTTCCGGAATTATTCGTTCCGATCAGCCCAACCTGCGTACACTGAACCCCCTTAGTTTTGACCGCCGCCATCAGTTTAATATCAGCGTTGACTATCGCTGGGGCTCAGGAAAAGATTATAACGGTCCGGTCATCAACCGTAAAAAGAAAGGTAAGCCTCCTGTACAGTTCCTTTCAAACTTTGGCGGTAACCTTACTATCACTGGTGGTTCGGGGACTCCATACACAAAATCAAGTAAAATACTGCCTTTTGGAGCAATGGGTCCCATTCAGGGTTCTATCAACGGAGCACGTCTGCCATGGCAGTTCCTGCTTAACTTTCGCCTCGACAAGGAGTTTGATTTCGCTTTGAGCAAGAAAAAACAGGGTAGCTTTGATGTTTACCTTGAAATCAACAACCTGCTTAATACCAAAAATGTTACCTACGTTTACCCGGCAACAGGTTCGCCCAGCGACGACGGCTACCTCACGGCCCCTGAATGGCAGACTGTTATCAGTCAGCAGGTAGACCCCCAGGCATACAGGGATATGTATACAATTCAGATGACAACCCCTTATAATTACAGCAGCCCGCGAACAATCAGGCTTGGTCTGATGTTCAACTTCTAAGACGAGGAATTAAAAGGTTAAAGATTGACGTATGAAAATAAATAATACAAGTATGAAAAATATATATCGAGTTTCAGTGATTGCACTTGGCTTTTTACTGGTAACCAATGTACTTATTGCTCGCGAGCAACCTGTTTTGCACCCCAAAAGCGGCCCCACGCTAAAAGATGCAGCAGCCGGTTGTACTCCGGGTTCCGCGTATAAATTTCTCGATATAAATAACGTGAGAACACTGATGTATTCTTACGGTAACGGTTGGTTCCTTGAGAACGCCCAGTATGAGATCCCCAAAGGGTCAAAGAAGATGTCAATGTTCTCAACTTCCCTTTGGATCGGTGGTATCGATATGAATAACAACCTCAAGCTGGCTGCATATAAATACGGTCAGGGTCCTACGATTACTACGGCCCACACGAACAACGACTTCTGGCCCGGTCCTCTCACAATCGACGGAACAGCAGCCATCACCGATGCTGTCTGTGCCAAATACGACCAGTTATATCCGATGTCGCGGACCGATGTCACTACTTTCCTTGCATGGTTTGATGATCCCACATCATTTCCGGAATATGTGATTCCGAAAACTATCCAGAATTGGCCGGGTAATGGTGAACCTTCCAAAGGGCAGTCTCTCTATCTCGCACCTTTTTTTGACCAGAATGGTGATGGAATATATACTCCCACACAGGGCGACTACCCATATTATGATCTGAATAACGATCTTTGTCCCAACAAACTTCAGGCTGGCCAACGCCAGAAAAGAGCCCATATTCGTAATGGTGAACCTTCCGATACCGCGGGTATTCTTGTTGACCAGGTCATCAAAGGAGACCAGACTCTCTGGAGCGTTTATAATGATAAGGGAAACTACCACTCTGAAACCAATGGCGCACCCATCGGCATGGAAATCCGTGCCCAGTATTTCGCCTTCGCAACCAACGACGAAATCAATAATATGACCTTCTACTCATATGAGATCATTAACCGTTCAACCTATACCCTGTCTGGAACCTATTTTTCACAGTGGGTTGACCCTGACCTGGGTTATGCCGGTGACGACTATGTTGGTTGCGACGTGCTTCGTGGTCTTGGTTATTGTTATAATGGTAAACCTATTGACGGAACAGGGCAGGTTGAAGCTTATGGCGCCCATCCGCCAGCTGTTGGTGTTGACTTCTTCCAGGGTCCCTATCTTGATGCTGATGGGTACGACAATCCGGCTTTTAACGGCCCCGGCATAAAGGGCCCTTCATTCAAATCGATGCCAAATATTTGTGATATAGTTACATACAACAACCAGGTGATCGACATGACCTGGGGCGCTCATGGCGAAGTTTCCGGATCGGTACTTGTTAAATCGGAAGCTATCAACGGTATTAACTTTGGTGACGGCATTGTAGACAATGAACGTTATGGCATGCGCCGTTTCGTTTATCACAACAATTCAGGAGTACCTGCATACATGCTCGACCCATCCTATGCCCCTCAGTACTATAATTATCTTAAAGGGATATGGCTTGATAATACTAAAATGGTTTATGGTGGCAATGGAAACCTTTTGAATGGCGGTGGTTACGGCCCCATTTGTGATTTTATGTTCCCAGGCGATTCAGACCCCTGCCTCTGGGGCACCAATGGCCTTGAACCAAATAAACCCGGAACCTGGACTGAAGCCACTGCCGGTAATAACCCGTCTGACCGCCGTTTCATGCAATCGGCTGGTGAATTTACACTGCTCCCCGGTGCCTGCAACTATATCACTGTTGGTATTCCATGGGCACGCAGTATTGCAGGAACCAACCTCGAATCGGTTGATCTTTTAAGACAGGTTGACGATAAATGCCAGACCCTTTTCGACAACTGCTTTGCCGTGTTAAACGGGCCCAATGCACCAGACCTGACGATCGAAGAACTGAACCAGGAACTCCTGATTTATCTTACAAACCGTAAATTCAATGATCCCGGTAATAACTACGAGGAAAAGTACCAGGAGTACGATCCCACTATTCAGACACCACAGGGATCCACAAAACGTTACGACTCTTTATATCACTTTGAAGGATACCAGATCTTCCAGTTAAAGGATGCCACGGTTTCTGCTGCAGACCTTGACGACGCTACCAAGGCAAGACAGGTCGCACAATGCGATATTAAAAACGGTGTCACCAAGTTGGTCGACTGGACGTATGACCCCGCTCTCAACGGGAACAAAGGACAGGTCATGGTCGATGGCTCTGACCTTGGTATCAAACATTCTTTTGTACTTAACAACGACCTGTTCTCACAGTCCGATCCTACGTTTATCAATCACAAACAATATTATTATATGGTCATTGCTTATGCATACAATAATTTTAAGCAATATAATTCCAATGATCCTGCAGCTCTTGACGGTCAGAAAAAGCCTTACCTAAGAGGCCGTAACAACATCAAACAGTATACTGCGCTTCCTCATCTTCCGGTCGGAATCGTGGTAAACTCAGTTTACGGTGAAGGGCCTGAGATTACCCGTTTACAAGGTCAGGGTAACGGAGGTATGATTCTGAACCTTTCTCAGAAAACAGTTGATTCAATCATGATGAAACCTCCTGCCGATTCTGTTACAAACACTTATGGCAATCCCGATTATCCCATCGCTTACAGGGCTGCCTATCAAGTTGGTTTCGGTCCGCTGGGAGTTAAAGTTATTGATCCCTTAACCGTTGTTAATGGGAAATACATGGTGAGATTCGATTCCATGGTTACCGGCCCTACCGGAAACCCCTTCTATAATAAAAACATCAAATTTGGACATTGGACAGCGATTGACCTGACAACTTTTAAGTCATTCCGTTCAGACACTACTACGATGTATCCGTATGAGTCACTTTTCATTGACCTTGGGTTCGCTCTTACAATTAACCAGGTACCTTATCCCGGCGACTCGGTAAATGCTCAAGGCGTTTCATCGAACAACGGACTTCTCTGGGCCCCACCCGCTTTTTACGCGGATAGTTCAAAGATGTGGCTAAGTGGTGTTCCCGATAATGATGTTCCTGCTTCACCTCTGAACTGGATCAGATCAGGAACATATTATACCACAAACTCTGCCTTGGCCAAATACAACGATTACGACATGAATAAACGCCCCTGGGATCCGAATAAAAGTTTTGGAAAAATTCAGATCCTTGACGTTCCTTTTACCATAAATGGGGTACCTTCAACTGCTCGTGGCGCCACCTGGTCACCGTATGTTTTAACAGCAGGAGCCGAGCAGGCTCCCAACAGGGTGGGACCAGCATACTCTCTGGACCAGAAAAGGAATTTCTGTAATATGAGTGACCTCCCGAGTGTAGATATCGTCTTCACTCCCGATAAATCTAAATGGACCCGATGCCCTGTTCTTGAAATGTGCCCCGATCCTGCACTCGCTCAAGGGAATGCACCCGCATTCACTCTGAGAAGAGCTCCTTCGGTTAATGTCAGTGGCGCCTCTGGTGTAACAAGCTCTGATCCTCAGCAAAATTCAAACTATATCAACCCTACAGGTATGGGCTGGTTCCCTGGATATGCAATCAATCTTGAAACCGGTGAACGTCTGAATATCATGTTTGGTGAGAATTCCTGGCTTGGCGCTGACAATGGCAGTGATATGATCTTCAACCCTTCATCCCGTCTTTACAACCCATCCGGATCCCCTGTTTTTGGAGGACAGCACTATGTTTATATCATGGGACATATGACGGTAAGAGTTGATCCTTTGTCTGTAACTTTCCCTGCATATGACGCTGGCGCTTTCATCGTTTCGAAATATGGAAACCCACTTGAAATTTACAGAAAAATCATTTTCGGGACCGCACTATACACCTCAATGCCTCTTTCGGTAGATGGCATCCCCTGGCTGGATAACCAGGTAGCTATTAAAATTCGCGTTAACAGGTCTTACCAGAGATATTACTCCGAACCTCTGCCAAGCGGATCAAAAGACACCTTAAACAGGAATTACCCGGTTTATTTGTTCAATACATCAGCCATCGCTACTGTAAAAAATAGTACTGAAAAAGCAGCGAGCGATCTTGACCTTATTAATGTTGTACCTAACCCTTATTATGCTTATGATGACTATGAGCGTAACCAGCTTGATACACGTGTCAAGATTGTCAACCTTCCGACAAAATGCACCGTATCGATTTTTGACCTTAGTGGCACTCTGATTCGCCAGTATAATGTTGACAAATCAGGTATACCGGAACCCCGTTCTTCAAATCTGGGGATCAATACCGATTCAAAAACTTCTATTGATTGGGATCTCAAAAATACTGCTGGCATTCCTATCGCTGGCGGCGTATACCTGATTCACGTCAAAGCTCCTAATTTAGGCGAACGAACTATTCGTTGGTTTGGAATGTTGCGACCTGTTGACTTGAATTCATTGTAACGGTTAAACTTTTGAGATGATGATAATAATAAAAAAACTCAGGACTATGAAAAACATATACAGACTTCTGATTGCAATATTCTTCGCTGGTTTGTTTGTAGTTCCAACCCATCAGACCTTTGCCGGTAATAAAGACCGTTCAGGGCAGGCCGGAGGTGCGGAATTACTGATTAACCCATGGGCCAGAAGCACAGGTTGGGGTTCCGTTGGAACTTCCTGCACCCAGGGCCTCGAAGCATTGTATACTAATATTGCAGGAACAGGTTTTACCAAAGGCACAGAAATAATCTTTTCCTACACAAACTGGCTCTCCGGTTCAGGGGTAAATGTAATGGCCTTCGGTTTCAGCCAGTCACTCGGAAAAAGTGGTGGAGTGCTCACGGCTGCTTTCATGTCGATGAACTACGGCGAAATCACAATCACTACCACGAACTCTCCCCAGGGTGGCCTGGGTACCTTTAAACCCAGCTGTCTGAATATCAATCTGTCATATGCTAAAGCCTTCTCTAACAGCATCTATGGTGGATTAAATGTTAAACTGGTAAATGAGTCTATTGCCGACGCAAGCGCCATGGCTGTTGCAATTGATGCCGGGGTACTTTATGTGACTGGTGAGAAGCAGCAGGTTAAATTTGGCGTTGCCTTGAAAAATGTCGGCTCCAACCTGAAATTTCGTGGTGATGGTCTTTCGTTCCGTGGAATCATTCCTTCTCATGGAAACGATAATGACCTTTTTACCGTTGAGCAGCGTTCAGCCTCATACGAACTACCGGCAACTCTTAGAATCGGTGCTTCGTACGACTTTAACATAAATGATCTGAACAGAATTACACTTGCGGGTAACTTTACATCCAATTCATTCACCAAAGACCAGTTTACACTTGGTCTTGAGTACGCCCTTAAGTATTATTTCGCTATCCGTGCAGGATATACTTATCAGGGAGGGATGTTTAGTTCTGACCTTGCCACACGTGGAACAGCCTATACAGGTCTGAATGCCGGTTTCTCCGTTTCCGTTCCGTTCAATAAGGAAAAGGGAAGTAGCATTGCCATCGATTATTCGTATATGACCAGTAATCCTTATTCTGGAACTCATAGTGTTGGATTAAAACTTAATTTCTAATCTTCTAGAGCCACCCTGCTAAAATTCTTTATCTGGCAAAGGACCCTTTCATCAGGGTCTTTTGGCTTATTATAATCTCAATCTGAATATTATGTCAACAGATATCAAGTATTATACACCTGAAGGGCTGCAAAAAATGAGAGATGAGCTGCAGCAACTTGTCATGGTGGAAAGACCATCTATTTCACGCCAGATCGCAGAAGCCCGCGATAAAGGCGATCTTTCGGAAAATGCAGAATATTCTGCTGCCAAGGAAGCACAGTCGATGCTGGAGCTTAAAATTTCGAAGATGCAGGATACTCTCAGTAATGCACGCCTGATCGATGAGAAAAAACTTGATAACACCAAAGTTCTTATTTTCTCTACCGTGAAGCTGAAAAATACCAAGAACGACTTTGTTGTTACTTATACCCTGGTTCCGGAAAACGAAGCCAATATCAAGATTGGCAAATTATCTGTAAGCTCTCCAATTGCCAAAGGATTACTTGGAAAAATACTTGGCGATAAAGTTGAAATCACCGTACCAGCAGGGGTTGTGGCCTTTGAAATTATTGAGATCTCCAGACATCACTGAGATATGGCAAGTATTTTTACACGAATTGTTGAAGGCGAAATTCCCTGTTACAAAATTGCGGAAGACGAAAATTTTCTTGCATTCCTCGACATCAACCCTTTACAGGAAGGTCACACCCTGGTAATACCAAAGAAGGAGATCAACTATATTTTTGACGTCGAAAATGAGCTTCATGCCGGCTTGTGGAATTTTGCAAAAAAAATTGGTAAAGCCATCGAAAAAGTAGTACCCTGTCAGAGAATCGGCATCACTGTGATCGGACTGGAAGTACCCCATGCACATATCCACCTAATACCCCTGAAGACCATGTACGATATGGATTTCCGCAAACCGAAGCTGAAGTTTACACCCGGGGAACTTGCATTAACAGCCAGAAAAATTTCAGAAGCGCTGGAAAATTGAATCTGCCATCTGCCATCTGCCATCTGCAATCAGATATCAGTAAGCCCTGACATTCCTCCCCTCAATGTAGTTGATAAACGCCCTGTTCACCACCTTGTTTCCGCCGGGAGTAGGATAATCACCAGTAAAATACCAATCCCCAAGATGCCCCGGGCAGGCCTTGTGCAGGTCCTTTATGGTCTGGTAAACGATATGAACACTTGCATTTAAGTTTGGTGGAGTTACAAGCCCGGCCACTTTATTGGCAATTCTTTCGGGTGTAAAAGGCTCATAAAGTTCCTTCACGTAATTAACAATTTTTTCTTTGGGAAAATTTTCCTGCGCTTTGGCTTTAAGATAAACTGAGTTGATAATCCCTTCCTTACGCGTTTCCTTCAGGAGTTCAATAACAGCTTTAAATGCAATAAAATCGGCGATCTTGGCCATGTCGATTCCATAGCAGTCGGGGTACCGAATCTGAGGAGCCGATGAAGCTATAACGATCTTCTTTGGCCCTAATCTTGACAATATTCTGATGATACTTTGCTTGAGGGTTGTACCGCGAACAATGGAATCGTCAAGTACAACGAGATTATCCAGGCCCGGACGGATGCTTCCCCAGGTCACATCGTAAACATGAGCGGCCAGGTCATCACGATGTGAATCCTGCATAATAAAAGTTCTCAGTTTCAAATCTTTTACAGCCACTTTCTCGACCCTTGGCTGCAATTTCAGAATCTCATCGATTTTTTCCCTGGTCAGGTTCTTTCCAGCCTTGGCAATACGGTCTGCCTTGACCTTATTACAGTAGTCCCCAATCTCTTCAATCAGGCCATAATAGGCATCGATTGCCGTATTTGGTATATACGAAAAGACGGTATTCTCCAGGTCATAGTCAATGGCCTTGAGGATCCCTGGTGCAAGGAACCTGCCGAGGTTTTTTCTTTCCTGATAAATATCTTTATCGGTTCCTCTCGAAAAGTATATCCTTTCAAAAGAGCACGATCTTTTCTCAAGCGGTTTGGAAAACTCTTTCTCACTTACTTTCCCGTCTTTCCTGATGATCAGGGCGTGTCCGGGTTTAAGCTCGTTAACCGTTTCAATAGAAACATTTAAAACAGTCTGAATAACAGGACGCTCAGATGTAACAACTACAATCTCGTCATTTTTGAAATAAAATGCAGGCCTGATCCCCGAAGGATCCCTCATCACAAAAGCATCTCCATGACCGAACAATCCGGCAATCACATATCCCCCGTCCCAGTACTTTGCAGATTTCCTGAGAATTTTCTGAATATTCAGCTGTTTTGCGATTTCGAATGTAATCTCGCGCTTCTTGTACCCCTGTCCCTTGAATTTCCAGTACAGTTCTTCATTTTCCTCATCCAGAAAATGGCCAATCTTTTCAAGAATAGTAATAGTGTCGGACGTTTCAACAGGGTACTGACCCAGGTCGATCAGCTTATTGAACAGTTCATCTACATTAGTGAGATTAAAATTGCCGGCCACAACAAGGTTCTTTGTAAGCCAGTTATTTTCCCTTACAAAGGGATGCAGGCTGACAGTAGAATTCTTTCCGAAAGTACCGTAACGGAGATGTCCCAGATAAAGTTCACCAACAAAATCAACATTCTGCTTAAGCCATTGAACGTCGAGTAGATTCTGGGGCAACCGTTCCTCTATGTCTTTAAGTTTTTTAGTGATCTTGCTGAAAATGTCCTGTATCGGGGAATCGGCATTTGAACGTAAACGATGTATAAAGCGGTTGCCCGGCTCAAGATCAAATTTTACAGATGCCAGACCAGCGCCATCCTGTCCGCGGTTATGCTGCTTCTCCATCAGGAGATGCAACTTGTTCAGACCGTAAAGAGCAGTCCCATATTTAGCCAGATAATACTCAAGAGGTTTCAGAAGCCTTACAAGGGCTATTCCACATTCATGATGAATAAAATCGCTCATACGAGAACCGCATAAATGAGTGGCAAAATTACGATTATTTTTTCATGTGCCCATGTTTTAGATAAGTATAAACGTGGCTGATAATCTTTGAAATAGTAGCTTTGCAGGGCAGATTCTGTTTTTTAAAAATCATGATTATAAAATCAGAGGCTAAGACTTTTCTTGAACTTGAGCCGGAGTACCCTTTCGTAGACGTGCGTTCTCCCTCTGAATTTGCATTTGGCCATATTCCAGGGGCTTTTAATCTTCCTTTGTTTTCGGATGATGAGAGAGCGGTAATAGGAACCCTTTTCCAGAAGCAAGGAAAAGAAGCGGCTATTGTAAAAGGACTGAATGTCGCACTTCCAAAGGTCTTCCATTATGTTGATTTACTGAAGAATATGATCCCTGGTGCCAAGGTCGCCGTTCATTGCTGGAGAGGTGGCATGCGGAGCGAACTGATGGCTGAGGTCTTCAATAAAGCCGGATACAAGGTATCCATCCTCGAAGGCGGGTACAAGGCCTATCGCCAGTTCATCCGTGAGGCCTTTGCGGAGGTTTCAGAGATCATGGTCCTGGGCGGATATACAGGATGCGGGAAGACGGAGATCCTGAGTTCACTGGCAGGTTTGGGGGAACAGGTGATTGACTTGGAAAGCCTTGCCTGCCATAAGGGATCGGTATTCGGCGCCTTAGGCCAGGGCTCCCAGCCAACCAATGAGCAGTTTGAGAATGATCTGTACCGGATTTGGTCAGGTATGGATCCAGCCAGAAGGATCTGGCTGGAAGACGAGAGCCGCAGCATCGGCAAAGTTGCTCTTCCCCCACCTGTTTTCGAACAAATCTCCCGGGCTAAAATGGTTAAGGTTGGGTTGGATAGAAACATACGTATCGCCAGGCTGGTTTCCGAGTATTCCCTCTTTGACAAAGAGTTGCTTGCTGAAGCCTTGTTCAGGATACGCGAAGGCCTGGGTGGAGCCCGGTACCAGTATGCAATGAAGTCACTTGAAGAAAGTGATTTCAGTTCTGTTGCTGATAGCGTTCTCGCGTATTACGATAAAGCCTATCAAAAGGCTATCGATAAAAGGGAGAACAAGGAAATACTCACAATTGCATTGCAGGGCTCCTCTCCCAGCTCCCATGCAGAAGCTATTCTTGAATTGTTAAATGAGATCGAAAATGAGCCCGGTTTATCTTGATTATAATGCCACAACCCCTCCCGATCCCAGGGTGGCTGATACCATGCGTCCCTTTCTCGGTGAAATCTTCGGCAACCCTTCAAGCTCCCATGAATTCGGGATCACTGCACGAAAGGCCGTGGAAAGCGCCAGGAATAGTCTGGCCAACATGCTCAATGCCAAACCCGATGAGATCATTTTTACCGGGGGTGGCACTGAATCAAACAACCTGGCATTGAAAGGCTTTGCATTTTCAAATGCAGTTAAAGGCCGCCATATTATTACTTCTTCTGTTGAACACCCGGCGGTGACAGAAGTGTGCCGGTTTCTTTCGAACATGGGCTTTGATATTACCTGGTTACCTGTCGACAGCTACGGGATGGTAAACCCCGATGATTTCAGAAAGGCCATCCGTAAGGAAACCATTCTTGCCAGTATCATGCATGCAAACAACGAAGTCGGCACCATCCAGCCGATAGAGGAGATAGGCAAAATATCAAGAGAACATGGCATAGTGTTTCATTGCGATGCAGCCCAGTCCATAGGGAAGATTGCGGTGGATGTGCAGAAGATGCAAGTGGACCTGTTATCCATTGCAGGACATAAATTTTATGCCCCAAAAGGAGTTGGAGCCTTGTACTGCAGAAGGGGAATAAAATTAGGGAAGATGATGCATGGGGCAGATCATGAGCAGGGACTGAGGGCGGGAACCGAGAATGTCATGGGTATTGCCGGAATTGGCAAAGCGGCGGAGATATGTACGATGTACGATGTACGAAGGACGATGTACGATGTACGAAGGACGATGTACGATGTACGAAGGACGATGTACGATGTACGATGTACGATGTACGATGTACGAAGGACGATGTACGATGTACGATGTACGGATGAAGAAGGCTTAAAGTCTTCATTGAATTTAGGTCTTGCCAACCTGCGAGATCGTCTCCACCAGGGCATTGCCGATTCCATTTCCGGTACCAGGCTAAACGGCCATCCGGTGCAGCGTCTGCCGAACACGCTCAGCCTGGGTTTCAGGGGTAAAGATGCTTCGGTCCTGCTTAACGAATGGAAAGGCCTGGCTGCTTCTGCAGGCGCTGCCTGTCACGCCGGGCTTGAAACGATATCGGCTGTACTCCTGGCCATGGGTGTTCCCCGTGAATATGCACTTGGGACTATCAGGTTTTCCCTGGGCAGGATGACTACCCGGGAAGAGATTGAACTGGCTGTAGAGATCGTCTGCGGCAGGAAACACGGAGGATTAACTGAACATTTTTCTCGCACTATTGCAGAGGCAGGGGCTGAAACCGCTCCCTCATCCGCCGGGAATAATAAAGAGATACGACTTACTGAATATACTCATGCGCTGGGCTGTGCCTGCAAGATCAAACCCCAGGCGCTGGAAAAAATATTGAAAAGCATTCCAAAGCCTGAAGGGAAAAATATTCTGGTAGGAACGGAAACTTCCGACGATGCCGCGGTATTCCTGATAAGCAAGGATAAAGCCATTGTTCAAACTGTAGATTTCATCCCACCCGTTGTAGACGATCCGTATCAGTATGGCGCTATTGCAGCGGCCAATGCCATGAGCGACGTATGGGCCATGGGAGGCACTCCCCTGTTTGCACTCAGTATCGTTGCTTTTCCCGAAAAGAGGATTCCCTTTGAGGTGCTTCAGGAGATCATCCGCGGGGCCACTGATAAGGTAGCGGAAGCAGGCATCTCGATCATAGGAGGTCACAGCATTGAAGATGAGGAACCCAAATTCGGGCTTGTTGTAAGCGGGGAAGTGAATCCCGGCAAGATCTGGAGAAACTCAAGCCCGAGGGCGGGAGATGCTCTGATTCTTACAAAACCCCTTGGCACCGGCATCATCAGCACAGCAGTAAAAAGAGGCTTTGCCAGCCCGGCTGCCGCGGCCGAAGCTGTAAACGTTATGATTGAGCTCAATAAAAGACCGGCCGAACTTCTGATGAAATATAATGTGCATGCCTGCACCGATGTGACCGGATTCGGGCTGCTGGGACATTTAAAAGAAATGCTTTCGGGCGGAGGCTTCAATGCAGAGCTGTCGTGGGAAAAAGTACCCTTGCTTTCGGATGCGTGGAATTATGCAGTTGCAGGAATGATCCCGGGCGGAACAAAAAATAACCTGGAATTTGTAAGCGGGATCCTTGATTGCAATCCTGAAGTTCCTGAAATGGTCAAAATTTTGCTGGCAGATGCACAAACCTCCGGAGGATTGCTGGTGGCCCTGCCCGAAGAGCAGTCGGCTGAAGCCATAAAGGAGCTCGTTGCAGCAGGCATCTCCCGGGCTTCGGTCATCGGAAAAATTATTACGGGAACATCAAAGATACGCTTGCTCTAGAAGGGCACTCATTTTTCAATAAGTCTGGGGATGGGTATCTGAAGTTACTCACTTTTCAAGCGCTTCCAGGGTTTTCCTGTCGTAAACCTTTACAAGCGGGTAAATCCCTTTACGGTTGTCGACATACGGCGATTTATTATAAAACCAGTTCAATATGGTCTGGGGTGATTTCGCAAAGGCCGTATCGGCGGCTTTTTTTGTTTCAAATTCCTTACGCAGGGCAGGGTTCTCGCCCAGCATCTTCGCAGCCATTTGCTCCAGCACATAGTTTTCGGCATATTCCTTCTGCTCGAAAACAGCATCAAAATATCCCCAATACAGCATGGACCCGTTGCCCTTCGGTTCCAGTAAATGAGGGATTATGCGCCCGCATTGCTGGTTCACCGGCACAATTACGGAACCCTTTGGGATGAGGCGGTCCTCGGTGATCTCATCGTATTCAATATTACTCATCGTATGATGACCCTCATAAGGAGCCTGCTGCCATTTAGTGTTTTTGAATTTATAAGTCTGTATGCGGATGACCGTATCCTTTTTCGTCCTGCTGATCATGGCTCCGTGAAGCTCGAGCCTGGAAATGATCTCATTCCATTCAGGGGGAATGATATAGGCCAGTGGAAGATTGACGCTAACAACCGGAACGGCCTTTTCAAAACAAGGTATTTTGAAGGTTGAAGGGATCTTGCTGTACTGTATCCAGTCTCCCCCGCTTACTTCGCTTTTCACTTTTATATATTCAAACCCAAGAAAATCCGAGATGGTACTGTCTTTCATACTCGTTTCAAATTGTAATGGGAATGGCGATTTAAGAAAGTCGCCCGAGACAAGAAAACGGTCGGCTTCCTGCTCCAGCTGTTGAATGTGTTTCCCCTTCTTTTGAAGGATCTCCATAGTGGTTTTTATACATTCATACGTTCCTTCCACACGTTTGTCGTAAGGTTTCAGCATATGCGTCTCGATAAGCAGGCCTGGCCTGTTCCTCAGGGCAGTATAAGCCTGCGAAAGCATGGGTGGCGCAACATCGTTGATCAGCCCGCTTTTGGGATCATGCCATCTGCGGTAAGTCACATAAGTAGTAGAAGGAAACCCGCTGTTCAGAAGGTGGTCTTTCATTTCAGGAATGAAATTATCTTTTGCCCAGCCCGTAAGCCCCGGATCCATATCGCCGTAAATCTCGACAAGATAGGTAAGCACGTACTGGTAATCGGCCCCGTCGGTAGTGTGGATGTCGATGAAAAACTCGGGCATCCAGTGATTGAAAAGTTTAAGCCATGCCTTCATTTCGTGAGTTTCCGCCTTGAGAAAATCCCTGTTCAGGTTTAGGTTGTTGGCATTGACCCTCCAGCCCATTTCTTTGGGCCCGTTCTGGTTGATACGGTTGTATGGCCCGAAACGTTCATGCCCGTCAACATTGAAGATCGGGATAAATAAAAGGGTAACATTATCAAGTATGTTTTTGAATGCAGATGATGGAGCTTGATGTCCGAACCCGGATGGTTTCTGCAAGGCTGCTCCCGCATTGCCGATAACCATATCTCTGACCAGCATAAGACCTGCATCCTTGCCTTCACTCTCGCCCGGATGGATGCAGGCCTGAACTAAAAGAATCACCCTGCCTTTCTTACGGATTGAAGCCGGATCGGTAAGCCCGTCCCTGTCGACAATAAGCAGTGGAAGATCCCTGCCCTGTGCACTTTTCCCGAAACTGGTGTAATGAACCATTGCCGAAGACTTTGCAAGAGTCCGGCAAAAGGCTATGGTTTGTGCATACCTTGGCGTTTCTGTGCCTCCTGAGCGTTCATACCAGGTCGATAACTCAGTTTGAGTAAAAGCTCTAAGACCTGCGGAGAGCAGAATCAGGGATAATGCTATTGGTTTCATCTTTTGCTATTCTGAACCAAAAGTACAAAAACGTCACAAACAACAGAGACGGCCTGATGTGCAATCAATCGGGATATTAAGAAACTTTTTGTAAGTGTTTTGTTTCTTGATTCCGGAATTTCCTATCTTTGCAAATCATTTTTGAACCATTTATCTTATCTCTTTTCTATGGATAACACACTGACAGACATACTGGAAAGGGTAAGAGAACTTTTTTACAAATACGGAGTCCGATCTGTCTCCATTGATGATATCTGCAGGGATATTGGTTTCTCCAAGAAAAAGCTTTACGAGTATATTAAAAGTAAACACGAGCTTGTTGAAAAACTGCTTGAACATGAGCGCCGGAATTTTGAGATTATTTTTTTCCAATATAACTTTGAAGGGGTTAATGCAATTGACATTCTTCTTACCGTAAGCAAGGAGCTTGGAGAGAATTTCAGGGATATCAGCCCGTCGATGACTTTCGATCTTAAAAAATATTATCCTGAAATATATCACAGGCATGTGGAAGAGAGGATAGAATTTATTTTCCAGAAGATACAGATCAACCTTACCAAGGGCATTGGTCAGGGTATATACCGCACCGACCTGAGTGTGGAATTATTGTCCCGTCTTTACATCCGAAGACTTATGGACCTTCACAATCCCGAAGTTTTTCCTGCCGACAGATATTCATTCAGGACTATTTTCGATGTTATGATAGACAACTTCATCCGTGGTATTGCCACTGAAAACGGGCTTGCCTATTATGAAGCTAAAAAAAACAATCTGAACTTTAAAAAATTCAATTAACAAATGAGTTACTCATTCCATTCGCCTTTTTATTGTATACTGGCATTGCTGACTATTAATTTCTCCCCTCTTCCCGCTCAGAATCAGGGAAAACAAAAGCCTGTACTTGCTTTTTCTCTCCAGCAGGCCCAGGATTATGCCTTTGATAACAACTATGATTTGAAAAATTCGGCTACCGATGTCAAGATCGCCCAGAAGATGGTCAGGCAGAATACGGCTATCGGACTTCCCCAGGTAAACGGGGAAATCAGTTATATGGATTATATCGACATACCTACTGTGCTGATCCCTGGGTTCGGCGCAATGCAGATGGGTGCAAAGTACAATGCAACAGGCAAAGCAACTCTGACCCAGCTGGTATACAGCGGACAGTATCTCGTGGGATTGCAAACCGCCAAAGCGTATCTGGAGACAGCAAAACAGAAGAACCTGAAGGACAAAATTGACGTGAGGGACATGGTTGCCAATGCATATTATATGCTGCTCGTAACAGATGAGGCTATAAAGATCCTCGATTCGACCTACGTGGTTGTGAGCAGGCTTGTCGAGGATGCCAGGAAAGCACAGGAACAGGGCCTTATTGAAGATATCGAGGTAGACCAGGCCGACTTGAACCGCTCGAATCTTGAAGCTCAGCTTACGGATACAAAAAGCAGCCGCAACGTGGCCTATGCCAACCTTAAGTTCGTGATCGGGCTCAAAGATGACCAGGAGATGACACTGACCAACGACCTGACTTTTTTTCTGGTCCAGGTTGACCGCGACGCCCTTGTAAACCAGCCTTTTGATTATACAAGGAACATTGATTACACTTTGTTGAAGAGGTCCGATTATCTTACATTAATGCAATACAAACTGTCGAAGACTGCATACCAGCCGACCCTTGCAGGGTTTCTCGGCATTCAGGCGAATGCCCAGAGAAGCGAATGGAATTTTTTTAAGGAATACCAATCCTGGTACCGGACTTCAAACTGGGGACTTCAGCTTCAGGTTCCTATCTGGAGCAGTGGGAGCAGGAAATATGCCGTTGACCAGGCTCGTCTGAATGTGGAAAAAACGAAAGTCACCGATGAAAAAATGAGGGTAGGCCTTGAACTCCAGGTTGAAACAGCCAAAAAAGATTTCAGCAATGCATATGCCATTTACCAAAACCAAAAAAAAGGATTTGACATTGCCCTTAAAATTTATACTAAAACCATGACAAAATACCGCCAGGGAATTGCCTCCAGTACTGACCTGAATCAAAGGTATACGCAGTTTCTCACTGCAAACAGCAATTACATGCAGTCAATCTTCGTGGTCCTCAGCCAGAAAACAAGGCTGAATAAACTGCTCGAGCAGTTCTAACATCCGCCATCCGCCATCTGTTATCGGTTATCTGCTATCTGTTATCTGTTCCCAGCCTGAAGTTTTCTTCTTCGTTTCAATTCCCTGCTTCTCTTCCAACCCGCCTTGGCTCTGGCATCGATCAGTAGTAATGCGGGCACGAAAATCAGTGTAAGGAAGGTTGCGAAGCTGAGTCCGAAGATAATAGTCCATGAGAGCGGACCCCAGAACGACACATTATCGCCTCCGATCCAGATATGAGGGTTAAGCTGGGTAAACAGGGTGACGAAGTTGATATTGAACCCAACCGCCAGAGGGACAAGACCCAGCATAGTAGCTGTGGCTGTAAGAACAACAGGGGTTATCCTGGTTTTCCCGGCGCCGATAATAGCTTCCCGTGTAGTTTTACCTTCAGCTTTCAGTACCTCTGCAAATTCCACGATCAATATGCCGTTCCTTACCACAATGCCTCCAAGTGCAACGATCCCGATTCCGGTCATGGTAATTACGAACGGCATTTTAAATATGATCATGCCTATGAATACCCCGATTATACTGAAGATGACTTCGCTGAGAATGATCAGACTCTTGCTCAGGCTGCCGAACTGAGTAATCAGAATAAAAAATATCAGTCCAAGAGCAATGATCATTGCATTGATCAGAAACGACATGGTCTCAACCTGGTCTTCTTTTTCACCGGTAAAATTGACTTCCACTCCCTTTGTGAGGTTATATGATTTAAGTGCATTGCCAATAGTCGCAAGCACCTCGTTGGCCGAATGGCCTGAAGTCACATCAGATGACAAAGTGATAACCCGTTTCAGGTTTTTGCGTTTGATCCCGCCGTAGGCATCACGATAATCGATATGGGTTACAGCCGAAATCGGGATCTGCCTCAGCAGCCCGCTGTTCATATCACGATACGTAATCTTCGCATTGATCACGTTATTAATGTTTTTGCGCTGAACCTCCGAATACCTCACCTGGATAGGGTATTCATCCTCATCCTCCTTGTATTTGGAAGCCTCGTAACCGAAAATTGCCGTCCGCAGTTCCATACCAATCTGACCGACTGTAATCCCTTCACGGTTAGCCCTGACCCTGTCAACTTCAAGGATGATCTCAGGCTTGCTTTCGTCAAAATCGGATCTTAGTTTGTCGATGCCGGGGATCTGCAGTGAATCGAGATACCCCAGAAAATCCTTGGAAGTACTTATCAGATCATCGATATTATCGCTGGTGATTTCTATATTTATGGCTTTCCCGGTAGGAGGCCCCATTTTGTTTTTTTCGACCGAGATTGTAACCCCCGGGATATTCTGAACCTGGGCCCTGATTTGGTCGAGATAATCGAGGGTATTTGTGTGGCCCCTGTCTTTGCTTTCGACAAAATTCAGTGTAACTTTTCCTCTTTCAGGGGAAATGGAACGGTCGAAAAAACTTTCTCCCGCACCTAAACCAACATTTGCAATAATGGATTCAACTATCGGATTATCCTTCCCGAGAACTGCAGAAACCTTGTTTTCTACAATCCGGGTTACGGAGTCGGTTACCTTCTGGTCTGTCCCCACGGGCATCTTTATAAAAACATTGATTGTGGAAGGTTTATTATTCGGGAAGAAAAGAACCTGTGGTTTGAAAGAGCCATAAAGATACAAGGTTGCAAAAAACAGTATCACAACACCGGCAAAGAGATAATAGGGATTTCGTCCAGTGAGGAAAATCCTGAGCTGCCTTTCGTAAAAATTCAGTATTGCGGGCCATATAGAGTTCTGGAATTTTATTATCAGATTTTTGATCCAAAGGCGGTATATCAAATTAAGCAACAGGGCAAATACAAACAGGTTACCCATAAAAAACACCCCGGCCACATAAAACAAAACAGCCAGGGACCCCAGAATCAGGCTGCTGACAAGGAATTGCTTTTTCTGTACTTTATATTCCTCCTTCTCGTACTCATGCTTCATGAAAGTAACTGCAAACACCGGGTTGATGATGTAGGCAACAAAAAGTGAAGCAAACAGTGTAAGTATGAGCGTTACCGGAAGATAATGCATGAACTTGCCGACTATACCCGGCCAGAAAACCAAAGGAAAAAACGGAGCAAGAGTCGTTAGAGTTCCGGAAAGGATAGGAAGGAAAACCTCCCCTGCCGCATGTTTTGCCGCTGTTTTTATATCAGGGATATAACGATGTATCCTGTGAGTGTTCTCTATTACCACGATGGCATCATCGACAATGATACCGAGAGCAAAGATGAAACCGAACATCACGATCATATTCATAGTAAAGCCAAGGCCAGGCATGACCAGGTAAGCCACAAACATCGAGAGGGGTACCGACATGGCAACGAAGAAGGCATTATTCAGCCCCATAAAGAACATAAGGACAATTGTAACGAGCAGGAAGCCAATAATAATAGTATTGTTAAGCTCTTCAAGGGTTGAGCGGGTAAACCTTGACTGCTCACCTGTAAGTTCCACTTTCAGGTCTGGAGGGAAGGAGGTTTCCTTCATCTCTTTTACAAAACCCTTAATCTTGTCGGATGCATTCAGGAGGTTGGCTCCGCTTTTTTTAATAACATTAAGCGTAACCACGTTCTTTCCTTCAAAACGGGCAAAACTTTCCTGTTCTTTGTATGAATCCTTGATCTCTGCAATATCTTTAATATATACTGTAGCTCCGCTGGATGACTTAATGATAATATCATTGATTTCCTGGGGCGATTTGAACTGCCCCGTTACCCTGAGGATACGTTTGAGCCCGTAGTTCGTTATATTACCGGCCGAGACGGTAACATTTTCAGCAGCTATGGCATTCTGGATATCCCTGAACGAAACACTGGCCGCCTGCATCTTGTACATATCTACATCGACCTGGATCTCGCGGTCAAGCGCCCCCACAATATCCACCCTGGTGATCTCGGGCAGGGTTTCAATCTTGTCCTGAGCTTCCTCTGCATATTTCTTCAGCCTCTGCAAGTCATAATCGCCCGAAAGGTTGATGTTCATAATTGGGATCTCAGAGATGTCGACCTCTGCGATATCAGGATCTTTTGGCAGGTTGTTAGGTAAGCTCGATTTGGCCTTGTCAACAGCATCCCTCACCCTTTGCTTAGCTTCAGAAACGGCAATACCTGTTGTAAATTCGACTACAATAGAAGAAAAGTCCTGAATCGAGTTGCTACTGATCTTTTTTACATTCTGCAGGGATTTTACTTGCTTCTCAATAGGCCTGGTTACAAGATTCTCCATGTCTTCAGGCGAAGTGCCGGGGTAAACCGTATTAACAATGATGGTCGGGATGACAATCTCGGGAAATTGTTCCTTGGGGATATTCATATAGGAAATCACGCCGAGAAGAGTAATGATAATCGTGAGCACATATATACTGGCCCGGTTATCAATGGCCCAGCTGGTCGCGAAAAATTCCTTGATTTTTTCTGGCTTCTTCATAGTGTTTTTGCTCTTGTTAGAAGGAAATCAATTGACCGTCGTACAGGTCTTTATACCCGGTAGTAATCACTTTATCCCCTTCTTTCAGCCCATCCAGCACCTCGGTGAGCCCGTTATAACTGATATACGGTGTTACCATGCGTTTCCTGGCATAATACCTGCCACCTTTCTCCTCGGCAACAAACACGAAATGACCCTCGTCGTGGGCGCTCTGGATGTAATTCTGTGGGATTGCAAGACTATTCTGGTTGCTGTAATCTTTTATCCTCACTACCGCAATCATATTGGCTCTGAATGTAAAGCCAGGGGCGGGGGGGAGCATAGCCTCTACAGTAAACGTACGGTTGGTAGGATTAATGTATTTACTGGAAAAACTGACCGTTGCGCTTAACTCGGTATTTAAATCGGGAAGATAAACCTTTACAGGGTCGCCCGATTTAATCTTGGCAGAATAAGCCTCACTCACGTCGGCAATGGCCTTGGCTCTTGAAAAATTCACTATTCTGAAACAGGGCTGAGTGGATGCAGGTGATGCCATCTGCCCTACCTTGATCGGAATATCCTCGACCGTGCCATCAATCGGTGAAACTATCTTCGACATATCAAGCTGGTCCTGAAGTGTATTCATCTTCCTTTCCAGCGTTTCCTTTGAGTTTTTCGCTGCAAGATACTGAGCCTCGGAACCTATTTTCTGGTCCCAAAGATTTTTCTGACGATTATACATGTCGGTGGCATATTCGATGGAATTCTGAAGCTCTTTCACGCTTTGCTTAAGTACCTGATTGTCGAGTTCTGCAAGCACCTGACCGGTAGTTACATGTTCACCCTGCACAACAAATATCTTTGTAACCACGCCTCCCTGGTTTCGCGGGACTACACCAATATTTTCATTACCGTCAATACGGCCCTGAACCTCAATATAATGATCAAAAGACCGTTTCACGACATCCATCGTTTTGACAACCGTTGCCGGCTGACTCCCCAGAGGATTGATCTCATTTTCGAGTTTGGTAATCTCGGTAGTCAGCTTGTCTCTTTGCTTTTTCAAGTCTGCAAGCACGGCTTGTTTGTTTCCCTGGTTGCCTCCGCAGGAAACCAGAAAAATGATCATGCCACTGATCCAGAGAATCTTCTTCATTGTGTAGTGTTTAAATCGTTATCTTGGATAAAATTAGGAGCTTTTCTATAAACAGCAAAGATATCAATTTTTTTGATCTCAAAAACTTTCTACCGAGAAATCGTTTCCGGTATTCTTATACGGATCCGAAAAAACCATCAACACTATATCGAATACCGTTAACACTTACGAAAAGCCCCTTTACTTCAGGTGTTGATTGATGTATCTTTGCCGTAAAGATAGAATTTATGAAAAAGATCTATTTTCTTTGGATTATCATTCTGGTTATTTCCGCTGCCTGCAACAAAAAAGTTTCCGATAATACACCATCTGGAATGAAATACCTGAAAGTCGGTAGTTCTTTCACTTGGAACACCGCCAGCAACATACAATTCCGGCTACACAACATTCCTTCCGGTGTATTGAGGATCTCCTCGGGAGATGAAAGCAAACTATACCTCAAAGCATTTTTCGCTGATAACACAGTCGATTATACTGTTTCTGTTACCATTCCGGAATATGAAAAGACCGTGATGATCAATTCCATCGAGGTACCTCTTGACTTGCCATTTACTGAATTTTCTTTCCCAAACACAAAGAGTGTATCTGTTAATTATTCCATGAGTTTCAACGGGACAACCGATTGGATTAAAATCCCAAATTCTGCTACCCTTTCATTTCCGAACAAATATTCCTTTGAAGCCTGGGTAAAACCCACACGACAGCAATCGGTGAAGATTGTTCAGAAGGGTGACTGGGATGGCTGCGGACTAGGGCAGGATCTTTATCACGGATTTCTGGCCTCAGTCTATATGGGGAATTTCAACACTTCGGTGATCAGTTGGGGTGGAGGTCAGCCAGCCCTCAACACATGGTATCACCTCGCAGGCGTGTATGATGGTACAACTCTGTATTTGTATGTTAACGGTGTTTTGAGAAACTCAACTCCCGTAATTTCTCCGCTGGTTAACAATGCCAGGACCATCTCGATAGGTTCAGATAACGGGGGACAGAAATTCTTCCAGGGCCTGATTGATGAGGTAAGCATCTGGAATACCGCGCTTACAGCTCAGCAGGTCAATTCAAGCATGTCGGTTCCATGGAGTGGCAGTGAGACAGGGATCAAAGGGCTTTGGCATTTTAATGAAGGCAGCGGGCTCAGCGTTTTTGATGCTACTTCAAGTCATTATAACGGTACCGTTTACGGTGCCTTGTTTAATACCGATGTTGGTTATGCCATAAGCAGCGACAGTGATGGCGACGGGGTTCCGAACAGTTATGACGATTACCCGAATGATGCTTCCAGGGCTTATAATAATATGTTTCCTTCTTCCGGAAGCGGGAGCCTCGCGTTTGAGGACCTTTGGCCGAACCAGGGAGATTATGACTTCAATGACCTGGTTGTGAATTATACCTTCAACACGATCACGAATGCCCAGAATAAAATCGTTGAATGTGATGCCACTTTCATTTTGAGGGCAGCCGGGGCCTCTTTCCCCAGTGGCTTTGGATTCCAGCTTGGGAATAACAACATCCCCTCATCCGCCATTACAGTCACAGGATATTCTATTTTCGACAACTATATCAGCTTATCTGCAAACGGACTTGAAGCAGCCCAGAATAAACCAACCATTATTGTCACCGATAATGACTTCAAGGCATTCAACAGTCCGGGTGGGATGATCAATACCATTCCAGGCAATCCTTATATAAACCCAGACACGATACGGATTACTATTATGGTCAGCCCTAATACTTATACACTTACCGACCTGGATATAGGCAGTTTTAATCCTTTCATTATTCTTAACGAGGAGCGAGGGAAAGAGGTTCATCTCCCCGATAATACACCAACTGCTCTTGCCAACCCTGCTTATCTGGGCACTGGCGACGATTCCAGCATCCCCAGCCAGGGAAGATATTACAAAACCTCTAACAATCTGCCCTGGGCCATCAGCATTTATGAAAATTTCGATTATGCGAAAGAATCTGCCGATATACTATCAGCCTACCTGAACCTTGCGCAGTGGGCTACAAGCAACGGGTTTTCCTATCCCGACTGGTACTTTAACCTCCCCGGATACAGGAATACTTCAAATATATATCAGCATTGACAATTTCAAGAATCTGAAACTTTTAACCCAAAAAAAGTTTCCGGTAATTATTTTTGTACTTTTGTTTGATGAACGACAAAGTACAAGGGATTCTGATCCAGGTGAGCAAGCTATATCATCGCTATGGGATCAAAAGTGTTACGATGGATGATGTTGCCCATCATCTCGGCATTTCAAAGAAAACACTTTACGAACACTTTCAGGATAAAAAAGACCTGGTAAGCCAGGTACTCAACGTTGAGCATGATACACGTTGCCGTAAATTAGATGAAATTCAGCAACTCAACTTCAATGCCATTGAAGAGCTCTTCGAGATTTATAAATCAATCAAGAAGATGATCCATGAATATAATCCTTCAATGGACTATGATATCAGGAAATATTATCCCGACATGTACCTGAAAATCAGAGAAATTAAACGCAAAACGATGTTTGAGCATACCATCTGCAACATGAACAAGGGGAAGGACGAGGGTCTTTACCGGAAAGATATAAATACCGGGGTCATTGCCAGGCTTCACCTGTTCAGAATAGAGAATATGATCGATAATGACCTGTTCTCGGCCGATGAATTGAATTCCTTTGAGATTTTTCACGAATTGTTTGTATATCATCTTTATGGAATAATGAGCGCTAAAGGGAGGGAGTTTTTTGAAAAAAACTTTGAAAAATTCAGAGGAGCGCTGGATTAATGTTGTATCTTGTTGTTTTTCTAATAGTTACACTTTCAGGCAACCCTGAGAATAAAGGTTTGTCTGATATTTAGTTCTGTTAATGATCATCGACGAACAGATAGTGAAGGACTGTATTGCAGGTAAACGCCAGGCACAAAGACTGTTATTTGAAACTTTTGCCCCCTTGATGCTTGGTGTTTGTTCGCGTTACTGTCGAGACCGTGATGAAGCCGAAGACGTCTTGCAGGAAGCCTTCATCAAGGTCTTTCAAAATCTTCACTCCTTCAGGGGTGAAGGTTCTCTGGCCGGTTGGATTAAGCGGGTTATTGTAAACCACGCGATTAATTATATCAATAAACGGAACCGGATGGTTCGCCATGAAAAAATTGATGAGATCAATGAGACGGAGATTATAAAACTGAATGAACCCGTTGAATTTCCGGATGAGTATAATCCGGCTTTGCTGTTAAAACTGATACAAGAGCTTCCGGCAGGCTATCGTACAGTTTTTAACATGCATGTTTTTGAAGACTATGGGCATAAAGAGATAGCAGAAACACTGGGGATCTCTGAAAACACTTCAAAAACGCAGCTGTTCAAAGCCAGGCGATGGCTGCGAAACAAAATTGAAGAAACAAGACAGAAAAAGAATTCGATATAAATATGAGTCTACCAACAAATAAAAATTCAGAATCAGGCGAACATATAGACAAGCTGTTCAGGAATGCCATGGGGCAACAGGAGGTCAATCCTTCGCCCCGTGTATGGAAAAACCTGAACTGGAAGTTATTGATCGGGGAGCTGGTTCATTTTAATTTTACTAATGTACCTAAGCTTGCTCTCGTTTCCATTGCAGGAAGTATTCTTGTTGTGGCTTCCCTTACATACTGGGCTTTACAGTCCGATAACAGCCAAACTATTTCACAGCTCAGCGAATCCCCAACGGCTTCAGTAAAGCAACCGGCCTCTCCCGAAAATATTTCTGTAAAACACATTGTGAACAATGTGAACAAGAATTACCTGATCGCATCCAACGTCAGAATTGAAAAATCAGCTCCTGCTGCCGAACCTGAAGTCAGCACCCCTGCAAGTTCCCGTGTGATTAATGAAAACACTTCGACCTCTCTTGCAATTAAATCCATGGATCCTCTGATGTTTTCAAACTTTGATCTCTTCCCTGAGTCAGATACTTTAAGTTTTGTCCGCTCTGGCGAAGTCTTTAAGTACGCTCGTGAAAAGATGCCGGTTCCTTCATTCTTCTCAGCCGATCTGGGTGTAGCTCCCGAACTGGCATTGTACAACTCAAAGGGAACCACCGCTAAAGAATTCAATTACTGGGTCAATGCAGGAATTGCTTATCATTATTCAAGATTTTCAATTCACACGGGGCTGGGGCTGGGCCAAACTTCCGACGAAGGCATTTACAAAATAGAATACAAGAGCAACGACAGTGTTAGCTTTTACAAAGAGGTTATAGGGTATTATCCCGATCCTGCCAATCCCTCAAAGATCATTTACATTACTAAAAATCATGCCATCTACGATAGTGTAATGCATATTGCTGATGACCGTACACGCGACCGGTACACTTACATCCAGATTCCTTTGCTGCTAGGCTTCAGCGTTTTCGAATCTTCAAAGTTCTGTCTTGGGATTGAAGCCGGACCGGCAGTCTCTTTTCTGATCAACCAGAAGAAGGCCCAGCCTGTAATCGACATTCCTTACGGAAAGTTAGTAAAACTACAGGACAATTCTCCATCCAGATTGAAGACAACCTGGCAATTGTGGGTCAAACTTTCTGTTGAATATCAGTTCACTAAAAACTGGGGACTTGTGATCAACCCATATTACAAGTATTATCTGACCTCCCCCTCTCAATCATCTGAAACAGGCAACCGTACGATTCAGGCTTTTGGGGTGGATGTTGGTATTCAGTATTTTTTTGGAAGAAAAAGCAATAAAAAATGAAGGTAAAAACAGTCCGCCATTTTCTGCTTGTACTCTCATTCCTGACCGTAACGCTGATTCACCAAACCTATGGGAATCGCTTTTCCGCCGGCGCTTCATCAACAATCAGCATCATTGTAAGCGGACAAATACTAAATGATTCCACCGGAGGACCTGTTAAAAATCATGGAGTTATTGTAAAAGTTGCATACATCGGTTATACAGCCACGGTATACACAGACAGCAGTGGCAATTATACCGACACGATTCATGAGCTCCACGGACCTGGCGACACGGTTTCGGTAAGTACATACGATTGCCACAACATTCTTCATGTTCAGTTCCAGCCTATCCAATCCTACAGCATCATCGTCAATTTTTTTATATGCGAAGCCTACAGTCCTAATTGTATTGCAGATTTTATAGCAGAACTTGATTCTTCATCCGTCACTCCGAACACATACCGGTTCTTTGATCTCTCGAAAGGAAACCCTGAACACTGGTCCTGGGAATTTGGCGACGGTACAACATCAGCTGAGCGAAATCCCTTGCATGTTTTCGTTAATAGCGGCCAATACAAAGTTTGTTTAACGATAAGCCGGGATTTTCTTGAAGCGCCCTGCACCGATTCCTCATGCACAACGATAAGTACTCCTGTATATTTCAGTATAGGAGGACATGCATTTGCAGGCGATCATCCTATTAATAATCCTGTAAACACAGGCGACACAGCTTTGGCCTATCTGTACAAGCTCTATAATAACCACATAATACCAGCAGACACTGTAACTTTCTCTTACCTTGGGTACTACTCCTTCCCTTATCTGCTTTCAGGAGATTATATTGTCAAAATTGCCCTGACTTCAGGGTCTTCTGGTACCAGGAAATATGCACCCACTTATTATCTTCAACAGATTTACTGGCAGCAGTCGCAGCTTTTAAGAGTTTCCGACTCTAATGTTTTCAACTTTGATGTGTATTTCACAAGAACAAATGACAGTTTAAATGGAGCAGGAAGAATTTCCGGCAAAGTCAAGCGGCATGAACAGACTTCCGACGATTTCACTTTGTACCGTGGTGAAGTCCTGCTGCTGGATTCACTGAAGAATTTGATAACATACACTCTGTGTGATGTTTCGGGAAATTTCAGTTTTACCAGCATTCCATATGGGAATTACTTGCTATATGTTGAATCAACAGGAAAATTTTCAAAGTTCAGTCCGGTCTGTATCAGTTCGCTAAATCCCTTAGTCGACACCCTGAACCTTGAGATTTACGACCATTATGTTACCGGCATTGATGAGATCAAGAGAAATGATGTTGTTGCCGGACTTCCCTTTCCCAATCCTTCAGCAGGTAAAATAAGTATCTCACTTGCAGTTGCAAAGCCAGTAGACCTAATAACTTCCGTGTATTCCATCCAGTCAGAAACTTTGCTCGAATACCGCTCCCATTTCAATGCAGGGGCAAATATTTTTTGCGCTGACCTTACAACTCTGTCACCGGGAATTTACATCCTGATTATCAAGACACTTGAAGGAGAAAGAGTCTCCACTCACAAACTTATAAGATATTAATAATAAAGATTTCATTCACGGCGGATGGCATCTTTTTTTTGTCACGAGGAGGGTTTTATTTATCTTCGTGAATTACATTTTTTCATCAGCGGTAAAATATGACAATTTCGGCCGAGGTATTTGACCAGTGTTTACGGAACGAACCCCGCGGCCAGGAAGCCCTCTACAAAGCCTATGCCTCACGCATGTTTGGCGTTTGCCTTCGCTATGCAGTAAACCGGGCGGAGGCTGAAGATATTTTGCAGGAGGGCTTTATCAAGATCTTTCAGAATCTTTCTACGCTGCATACCATCGATTCTCTCGACGGCTGGATCCGCAGAATTATTGTCAACACGGCGATCAATTATTATTCAAAACAGCTGAAGTTTCAGAATGACGTAAGTTTAACTTATGAATCTCAGGATGCAACTATTCAGGAGGATGCCTTGTCAATATTATCATACAACGAACTGCTAAGGATACTTCAGGGCCTTCCGGCAGGATACAGAGCTGTTTTTAACCTTTATGTTATTGAAGGATATAGTCACAGGGAAATAGGCGAATTGCTCGGGATTTCGGAGAATACATCGAAATCACAGTTATGGAGGGCTAAAGCATCAATGAGAAAAATTTTAAGCAGAATATTATAGTACCATGCAGGAAAGAGACGCCATAGAAGAACATTACCATAAAGTTTTCTCGGGATTTGAGCCTCCTGCTCCGGAACATACCTGGGAGAAGATAAAGGCAGGTATTCATCCCGAAGAAGAGAAAAGAGGTCAACTGGCCTCAATGAGGATATGGTTATCGGGCTTAAGCCATTCCCGAAGCCTGTATCCAATTCTTGCAGTGGCTGCTTCGGTGGCCCTTCTTTTACTGATCTGGTTTTCTTATTCTCACAAGCAAAATATACGCGGACATGCCTATGCCGGTGAAACCCGTTTATGCCGGGGCACCGCGTATCTCTTCAAAGTTTACGATAAAGTAAAACCTTACGACACTGTGCTGCAGATACAATCAGTTCCTGTTGACGATAATGGCTATTACCAGTTCGGGGGAGTAGATCAGGGGAATTACATGATTCGTATCGAACCCCAGTCCGGTTCGGACCTTACCAGAAATTTCATCCCGTCGTACTATGACCAGGACTCAGCTGCCGACGAAGCCAACATCATCAGGATTGAAAAAGAAGACCCGACGATAGACATTCGCCTCATACCCAGATAGACAGTCGTTTATTCAGCCTGGTCGGAGGCATACCATTCGGCATAGGACGAAGAAGTTTCCCGCAGCAGGAGGTGATGAAGTTTTTTACCTTCAGGGAGGAGCCCTGCGATGCGTCCGGCTATATCAAGCAGCATATTTTCGCTGGTTGGCTGATAATCAACATAAAGCACATTTGTAAATGGCTCAGCCACAGGAATCGTACCCTGGTTTTTCAATGAAGAGTGCAAAATAAGTGCATGATCAAAATGGTCGATAACACCCGACTTAATAATATGTTTCAGGTCGCCGAAATCCATTACCATTCCGCATTTAGGCGAAGCTGTTTCGACGGCCGGGGTCCCCGTGATGGTTACTCCCAGTTCGTAAGAGTGTCCGTGAATATTCCTGCAGGGGCCATCATAGCCTTTCAGGGCATGAGCGGCCTCAAAGCGGAATTCTTTGGTGATCCTTATTGTAGACATTTTTATAAATAAATTAATCTGTTCTTCAGATGATAGCCATGTGTTCAAGAACTATTTTCGCTCCTATCCCAATCAGCACCAGGCCTCCGATAATTTCCGCCCACCGCGGAGAAATATGAATCGATCGTTCTCCAACAAATGCACCGAAAAGTGAATTCAGAAAAGTGACCAGTCCGATGACTACCGCGGCCAGGAAAATATTCACTTTAACAAACCCAAAGCTGATACCGGTCATCAATGCATCGATACTCGTTGCAAATGAAAGAGCTAAAAGTATTTTCCATTGCCTTATATCTACCGTTCTTTTTTTATCTTCACTTTTGAACGACTCGTAGATCATTTTTAAACCTATCAGGGTAAGGATACCGAAAGCAATCCAGTGATCGATTTCAGCCAGGTACACTTTCATTGCCGACCCGGCGAGCCAGCCAATCAGCGGCATCAAAGCCTGAAACAAAGCGAAGAAAAAAGTGAATTTAAGAATATCGTTTCGTTGAAGTTTTTTCTGAGCGCCGAAGCTCAGCGAAACTGCAAAGCAATCCATCGAAAGGCCCACTGCTATCAGAAAAAGTTCAAAAAAACTCATTTGCCAGAGTATATTAAATCAACAATTTTCTCAAGCCATTCTGCATCCGTGGCATCAAATGAATTCAACGACCGGCTGTCGACATCGAGAACTCCGGTTATTTTTCCCGGTCCATTTTTAATGGGGACGACAATTTCAGATCTGGAAGCCGAATCGCAGGCGATGTGACCGTCGAAAACATGAACATCCGGCACTATAACAGTCGTTTTCCTGTCGATCCCGGCCCAGCAAACGCCGGTATGTTTTTCCAGTACCTGGCATGCCAGCGGTCCCTGGTAAGTATGTACCGTAAGTTCACCCCCGACCAGCATATAAAAACCGGTCCAGTAATAATATTCCATCTTATTATGAAGCACGGCCACTACCGTAGCCATACGGGCATCCGGGTCATCTGATTTCGAAAGAAGTTCCTGTATCTGGGCGAAAAGCCGGCTGTATCTTGCTTTCTTCCTCGCCTCTTCCATAACCTCAGATCTTTTCAAGTTCAACCGTGAAATGGCGCATGATCGGGGCTTCGCGTACAATCCTGAAGCCGCTCCTGATCGTGTTTCGCCTGTCCCAGATATTTTTTAAAGCTACCGCAACCAGTTCCATGTGGTTATTGGTATATACCCTACGGGGGATGGCGAGCCGCATCAGCTCCAGCTCAGGGTAACGGTTCTCGCGGGTCACCGGATCACGGTCGGCCAGTAATGTCCCTATTTCAACACCCCTTACCCCGGCTTCTATATATAGATGCACCGCCAGGGTCTGAGCGACAAATTCTTCTTTCTTCACCTGGGGCAGAAAACGTTTGGCATCCAGGAAGATAGCATGACCTCCAATAGGCTGCTGAATGGGAATTCCATGGGCAAGCAACATATTACCAAGGTATTCCACCTGCTTTATCCTGGTTTCCAGGTAATCGAATTCGGTCCCTTCGTATAGCCCCAGCGCGATTGCGTTCAGGTCTCGGCCTGCAAGACCACCATAGGTAAGAAAACCTTCGTAAATAACTTCGAATACGCTAGAATTGAAGTAAAGTTCCTTTTCGCGCATAGCCACAAACCCGCCTATATTCACAATGGCATCCTTCTTGGCGCTCATGGTAATAGCATCGGCGCAGGAAAACATCTCCAGCACGATCTCACGGATAGTCTTATCCTGATAACCATCTTCCCTAAGTTTTATAAAATAAGCGTTTTCGGCAAAACGGGCTGAATCCATGACAATCTTTTTCCCATACTTATCGGCAAGCTGCCTTACGGCCTTCATGTTCCCTATTGAAACAGGCTGGCCTCCAGATGAATTACATGTAATCGTAATTATTATAAAGGGAACCCTGGGGCCATTTTCCTTCAGTACTTTTTCCAGTTTGTCAAGGTCAACATTCCCTTTGAATGGATGTATAACGGTAGTATCAAACGCTTCGTCGATGGTGCAATCCACTGCCCTGGCCTTACGGAATTCAATATGGCCCTTGGTTGTATCGAAATGGGAATTGCCCGGAACAATGTCTCCTGCTTTAACAAGTACAGAAAAAAGCACATTTTCTGCAGCCCTTCCCTGGTGAGTAGGCAAAACGTGCTCAAAGCCAGTAATTTCCCTCACCGCATCCCTGAATTTATGAAAAGAGGATGCACCTGCGTAACTCTCATCCCCCAGCATCATTGCACTCCATTGCCGGTCGCTCATAGCCCCGGTACCGGAATCAGTGAGCAGGTCAACAAACACATATTCGCTCTTCAGGTTAAACAAATTATAGTTGGCTTCTTTGATCCATCGTTCGCGTTCTGCTCTGGTGCTGCGGCGGATTGGTTCTACCATCTTGATCCGGTATGATTCTGCAAAGGGAAGTTCCATAAGGGTAATGTTATTTGAGGTTAACAAAGATATAGATTTTTTCCAAACGATTTTTTTAGTAAAATTTGCCCAAATGGCAAAAATGCCGTAGGTTTGCTATACAGGAAAAACTTATAAAAAAAGAATAAAATAACTTAAAATTAAGGAGGAAATTTTCGATGACTACCCAGACTCAGGCCTTACCCGGCGTACTCACAAAACTATCTGAACTTCATGCCCTTGCAAAAAAATCAGGAAAAAAACGTCTCGCTGTTGCCGTAGCCCATGACGAACATTGCCTGGAAGCTATTTGTGCTGTCGACAGGATGGGACTTGTAGAGGCTATTCTTATCGGCAATGAAAAAAAAATACATGACATTGCTTCTAAACTAAATCTTGATGTCAGCAAGATGAAGATCATCAACGAAGATGGTGATGCTGCGGCAGTAAAAATTGCAGTTAAAATGGTGAGGGAGAAACAAGCCGACATATTGATGAAAGGTTTTGTTTCAACGGCCACTTTTCTCAGAGGGGTTCTTGACAAGGAGAACGGTTTACGCAAGGGTGATGTGCTGTCGCATTTTGCTCTCTTTGAAATACCGACCTACCACAAACTTCTGGGTCTGAGTGATGCAGCCATGATACCTGCTCCCGATTTCAAGACCAAGATTGCCATTGTCAACAACGCTGTGGAATTTATGAACAAGCTTGGATACCTTAAACCCAAGGTTGCAGTGCTTGCCGCCGTGGAAATGGTGAACGAAGCCATGCAGGCAACGATCGACGGTGCCCTTCTTGCAAAGATGAACCAGCGCGGGCAGATCAAAAATTGCATCATCGACGGTCCGCTGGCTTATGACAATGCGGTAAGCCTTGCAAGTGCAAAACATAAAGGTATTGTAAGCGACGTGGCCGGAGATGCCGACTTGTTGATAGCTCCCGATATTGAAGCTGGCAACATGCTGTACAAATCATGGGGCTTTTCGGCAAACGCTCAACTGGCAGCTGTAGTGCTTGGCGCCGCCGCTCCCATCGTCCTGACTTCCCGTTCCGATACCGAAGAATCCAAACAGGCTTCCATCATCATGGCAGCCGCGATATAACCATTCTATGGGCAGTAAGCTATTCACCATCAAACCCATTCAGGAGCTTCTCGACGAAGCCTCAGAGAACAAGCAGGGGTTCAGGAAAGCGCTAACGGCGACAAACCTGACCACACTAGGTATCGGAGGTATCATCGGCGCCGGCATATTTGTCCTCACCGGACAGGCTGCAGCACAGTACGCCGGGCCAGCTATAGTGATTTCGTTTATCATCTCGGGTATCGCCTGTGCCTTTGCCGGGTTATGCTACGCAGAGTTCGCTTCGATGATACCGATATCCGGCAGCGCTTACACCTATGCCTATACAACTCTCGGTGAATTCCTGGCATGGATTATTGGCTGGGATCTTATTCTTGAATACTTGTTTGCAGCCTCCACTGTTTCGGTCGGATGGTCAGGATATGCGGTCAGCTTTCTTCATGATCTGGGGATCAATCTCCCGGCACAATTCGCTGCTGCATCAGGAACCACACTGATCGATCCACCCGGGCCAATAAGCTGGGTTCCAAAAACCGCCGACCTTTTAGAACACCTTGCCAAACAGGGTATTGATGTGGCGACTCTTCCCACAACACACGCCATCATGAATATCCCTGCCATGTTCATTGTCGGCATCCTTACCTTACTTTTGATCATTGGGATCAAGGAATCGGCAAACTTCAACAACGTCATGGTTATCACTAAAGTTGGCGTGATCATTCTGTTCGTCGCCATCGGCTTCTTTTTTGTTAAGAGTTCGAACTGGACGCCATTTATACCACCCAATACCGGGGAATGGGGGCATTTCGGCTGGTCAGGCATTTTCAGGGCGGCAGGGGTTATCTTCTTTGCCTATATAGGGTTCGACGCAGTATCCACGGCAGCCCAGGAAGCGAAAAATCCACAGAAACATATGCCCATCGGTATCCTTGGATCCCTGGGAATATCCACGATACTGTATATCCTTGTAGCTATCGTACTTACCGGTATCATCGCTTATCCCAGGCTTCTCGTTCCTGATCCTGTTGCCGTAGGTGTTGATTCCATGGGTGATAAAATGTTCTGGCTTAGGCCCATCATCAAGATTGCTGCCCTTGCAGGACTAAGCTCGGTCATCCTGGTGATGCTTCTGGGCCAGCCCAGGATCTTTTATACGATGTCGAAGGACGGACTGCTTCCACCCGTTTTTTCCAAGGTACACAAAAAATATAAAACCCCGTATATCAGCTCATTACTTACTGGTGTGGCAGCTATGATACTGGCCGGCATTCTTCCGATCAGCATATTGGGTGAACTCGTGTCGATTGGCACACTGCTTGCATTCACTATCGTTTGTATAAGCATAATATTCCTCAGAAAGAGCCGTCCCGACATCCCAAGGCCTTTCCGTACACCTCTGGTTCCGCTTATTCCTATTCTGGGTGCGTTATTTTGCCTGGGCCAGATGGCGGCCCTTCCCATTGATACCTGGCTGAGGCTTCTGATCTGGATGTACATTGGGTTTTTGATCTATTTCATTTATAGTATCCGGAAAAGTGTGATCGGCCTCCGCACCGGCAGAAATTTGTACAGAACCAAAGATGGAGCATTGCTTGCCGGCGTGTATGCCGGGTATGCAAGATTATTTACCATTGCGCCAATGCTGGTTAGGCTCATAGCCCTGATGTTCCTGCTCATAATCCCTTATTCACTGCTTTGGGTAATTTATCCGAACCTTGTTTTTCTCAGGATTGGTGTTGCAGCCGGATTATTCACTATTCCTTACTTGTTGGCCTGGTCAGTGCTCAGTATAAAAAACGTACGAGCCTGAAAAACTGAAGAATTATGGAAATGGACAATGTCAGGGTTATCGCTGTTAACCCTGGATCAACTTCGACTAAAATTGCTGTATTTCAGAACGACAAAGCGGTCTTCCTGAAGACAATCAAACACACTTCTGAAGACCTGGCTCCTTTTCATAAGATCACCGACCAGTTCCAGTTCCGGAAGAACATTATAATTCAGCAGCTTACAGAGGCCGGAATAAACCTTGAACAGGTCAGGGCCGTTGTTGGAAGAGGGGGCGTTCTTAAACCCATCGCTTCGGGGGTTTACGAGGTCAATGAATCAATGATCCACGACCTGATCCATGCCGAGACCGAGCATGCCAGCAATCTCGGCGGACTCATCGCTCATGACCTGGTCAGGAATATACCAGGGGCAAGGGCCTATATTGCAGACCCCGTGGTAGTTGACGAGCTTGAACCCCTGGCGAGGATTGCCGGCCATCCGCTTTTCAAACGTATATCTATATTCCATGCCCTGAACCAGAAAGCCATCGCCAGGGAATATGCTCGGGCTGTTCAGAAACGTTACGAAGACATTAATCTTATTGTGGCACATCTTGGCGGAGGCGCCACTGTAGGTGCTCATAAGAAAGGGAAAGTCATTGATGTGAACCAGGGTGTTGACGGCGAAGGCCCCTTCAGCCCTGAACGCAGCGGCACTCTGCCGGTGAACCAGCTTATAAAAATATGTTTTGGCGGGGAATACGATCTAAGGCAGATCAAGAAAATGGTAACCGGTGAAGGCGGGCTTGTAGCCTACCTTGGCACAAATAATGCCGCCGAGGTGGAAGAGCGCGTGAAGGCAGGCGACGAATATGCAAAACTTATCTACCAGGCCATGGCTTACCAGGTTGCCAAGATGATAGGCGAAATGTATACCGTGCTCAAATGCGAATGCGAAGCAATCCTTATCACCGGGGGTGTTGCCTACGATAAAATGTTCGTGAGCTGGATACACGAAAGGGTTTATAAACTGGCTCCTGTACAGATCTATCCCGGCGAAGACGAAATGAGAGCCCTTGCCCAGAACGGAATCATGGTGCTGAAAGGCGACATCACGCCAACAGTTTATATCTGATAACAATTGTATGAAACGCTTAATTATAATCATTGCAGGCCTGGTTCTTCCGGGCCTTCTTCTTGCCCAGTCGAAACTGATGAGCATGGACGAAGCCACGCTGGGAACGGGACTCATAGCAAAAAATCTTTCGCAGCTGCAATGGAACGGGGATGACAACACCTGGTATTTCGTAGCTAAGAACTGCCTGGTCAAAGGGTATGCCGATAATTCACGGGTGGATACCCTGCTCCGGCTTAGTGTATTGAATTCCAGGCTTAAAGAAACCAAAGCGGATACCCTGAGCAGATTCCCGGTTGTAACTGCATATAAAACAAACACTTTCAGTTTCATTTCAAAGAATACATTATTCAGTTATAACACGGCGGATGGCATTCTGCGAAAACTCAATTCCTGGCCCGGAAATGCAGAGAATACCGACCTGACCAATCCGCAGTTCAATACAGCATATACTATTAAGAACAACCTTTTTGTAAGTGTAGATGGAAAGGAACTCAAAGTTGAAAGCTCCGGCAATCCTGATATTTCATTTGGATCGAACCGTGTCCACCGTAATGAGTTCGGCATCAGCAAGGGAACTTTCTGGTCGCCCGAGGGGGAAAGGCTGGCGTATTATTATATGAACGAAACCGGGGTGGCATCTTACCCCACGGTCGATATCACAGATCCCATAGCTGTTTTAGATGCAACAAAATATCCAATGGCAGGGCAAAAGAGCCACAGTGTAAATGTGCATGTTTTTTCTATTTCCACCGGAACTCATGTTGAACTGGAAACAGGAGCCGACACTGCAAAATATCTGACCAATGTCACCTGGAGTCCCGATGGCAAACTCATTTATGTTGCTGTATTAAACCGTGAGCAGGACAGCATGTGGATGAAAACCTATGATTCCGGTACCGGGAAGTTTATTAAAACTCTCTTTCTTGAAACCGATCTTAAATACGTGGAACCCCTCAACGGTCCAGAATTCATAAACAAAGATGCCTCCCGGTTTCTCTGGCTGAGCCGCCGCGATGGCTACACTCATTTTTACCTGTATGAATCCTCGGGAAAACTTATTAAACAACTGACCAAAGGCCCCTGGGAAGTGAGCTCATTCAATGGCACAGATGCAAAAGGTGAAAAAATCTTCTTTATGTGCAATAAAGGGAATCCCATCGGGAGGCTTCTCTGTTCACTTGACCTTAAATCAGGACTGGTAAGCGGGATCACCTCATCCGCAGGAAGCCATAATCCAAAAATAAGTAAGGATGGCAATTTTATTCTCGACGCCTACTCAAATCCTTCAATGGCCCGTAAAATAGAACTCCTGGATGCCCATGGGGCCGTTAAACAGGAACTTCTCACCGATGCCAATCCTCTGAAAGATTTTAAGATCGGAAAGCTGAGCATTTTCACGATCAAAAACAATCAGAATACCGAGCTGTATTGCCGAATGATCAAACCCGTTGACTTTGACTCATCGAAACGCTACCCTGTGATCATCTATGTTTACGGAGGGCCGCATTCGCAAATGGTGACCGATAGCTGGCTGGGTGGATCCGGTCTTTTCCTGAATTACCTGGCCGAAAGGGGTAATGTGGTATTTACACTTGACAACCGAGGTACATCGGAAAGGGGAAAGGAGTTTGAGCAGGCTGTTTTCCGCCACCTTGGAGATGATGAGGTGGAAGACCAGATGTGCGGGGTGAAATACCTGAAGTCGCTACCCTTTGTTGACAGCACAAGGATTGGTATTAGCGGCTGGTCTTACGGGGGATTTATGACTATTTCAATGATGCTAAGGAACCCCGGTGTATTCAAAGTCGGAGTCTGCGGCGGGCCGGTGATCGACTGGAAATACTATGAGGTAATGTACGGCGAACGCTATATGGATATGCCCCAGACTAATCCCGAAGGCTATAAAAATGCTTCCCTGCTTAATTATGTGAAACAACTCAATGGCAAACTTCTCATTATACAGGGATACCAGGACGGCACCGTGGTGCCCCAGAACGGACTGTCGTTCATAAAAAAATGTGTGGATGAAGGCAAACAGGTCGATTATTTTATCTATCCCGGGCATGAGCACAATGTTCGTGGTAAGGACAGGGTGCATCTGAATGTGAAGATGTACGAGTACTTCAGGGATTACCTGTAAATAAATGGTGAAATGGTGAAATGGTGAGATGGTGAGATGGTGAAATGGTGAAATGGTGAAATAGTGAATATATCTCTGGATAGTATTAAACGCCCCACGTTGTTGGTTGATGAAGCCATCTGCAGGGAAAATATCAGGTGGATGGCCGAAAAAGCCGCAAGGTTTGGCGTGAACTTCAGGCCCCATTTCAAAACCCACCAGTCAAAGCAAATGGGGCGATGGTTCAGGGAAGAGGGTATTAAATCAATTACTGTTTCGAGTGTTTCAATGGCTAAATATTTCAATGAAGACGGCTGGGATGATATTACTATTGCTTTCCCCCTTAACCTTCGGGAGTCGGATGAAATCATCGGTCTCTCCGATAAAGCCAGACTGAATATTCTTGTAACGATGGCCGAACCTTTAGAACTTTTCAGCCGGCATAAAAAAAACTCAGAAGAACTGACAGGAGTATATATTAAAATAGACACCGGCTACAACAGGACAGGGTTGATACCTTCCGAAATCGAAGAGATTGAAAAAATCATCAACACCTGCCGGCAAAGCTACTCATTGCTGTTTAAAGGATTCCTCACCCATACCGGACATACTTATAATGCCAGAGGCAAAAATGAGGTCGAAATGATCAGTAAGGAGGCATTCCGGCTGCTTGGTTCACTAAAAGCCAAGTTTGACAGCGGTCCGGACTCATTGACTCTTTCTGTTGGCGACACGCCTGCATGCAGCCTTCTGAGCAACTTTGATGGCATTGATGAGATCAGACCCGGAAATTTTGTCTTTTTCGATGTTATGCAGACTGTTATAGGGAGTTGCGAAGCCGGCAGAATTGCTGTTTGCCTTGCCTGCCCGGTAGTGTCAAAAAATGCAACAAGAAAGGAAATAGTAGTTTACGGAGGCGCCGTTCACTTGTCAAAAGAATCTGTTTTCTATGTAGATAAAACTATTTATGGGTTTGTTTGTACCCTCTCGGCCGAAGGATGGTCCGAGCCACTTTATGATTGCTACGTGAAATCTGTTTCACAGGAACATGGCGTGATTAAAGTAAGTAATGAAGTGTTCCACTCGATCAGATGTGGCGATCTGCTGGGGATTTTACCGGTACATTCATGCCTGGCTTCGCAGTGCATGGGCAATTACCTGATTAACGGGACACTCGCCGAAGCACACATGTAATCATCTCTTTTTCTGCACTTTAACATTTCGTCGGTTTTTTTCCGCCTTTCGTCGGAATTTAACGGATTCTCGTCGGTTTTTAATTTTACATAGTCTAAATAAGTGATATTTTTGCTTTGTATCTTTTTAATTATCAATTAATTGTTAAATATTTGTTAAGCTCTATCAGTGCAATAATAAGGATGTAACATTAACCACGCAAGTACGTCTTATGGTCGTATCAGGTTTAAAAGTTAAAGAATAAAGAATTTTAAAACAGAAGAAAATGAAAACAACAATCTATATACTGTCGATCTTTTTAGCAGCACATTCTAACTTCCTTTTCGCAAACATCAACTCGGCAGAATTGAAGAGACTGGCTCCGGTAAATCCGGTGGAAGCTGATTTTAGCGACAATGATCTTGCTCCCGCAAGTTCCCCGACTGTAACCTTTCTTGCCCCGGTAACTCCTCCTGAGGCAGATTTTATGGATTCGGATTCAGACAATCTGAATCTCATTGTTTCTGATCTTGCACCGATAACTCAAGCTGAGGCTGATTTTTCGGATTCAGATACCACCGTGGAAACCGTAAGTGCTTGTCTGGCTCCCATTATTCCTGCAGAGGCATCGTTTTACGAAATCAATTAGTTGCTTTAAAAGTGTCCCGGTCAGATTAGGGATGCTGAAAGTATCCAGTATCTCGAACGAACGATTGACAATAACGCATTGAAACGAACAGAGTTTCTTTCTGACAAGAACGAAAATTCCCAAATTTTTTAAGGGGTTCGGGCACAAGACAGTGAATATAAAAGAATCGTGGCTTGAGGTTTCATTTTCCCCTAATGAAATCCAAAGGTAAAGAAAATTCAATTTTACAAGAATACAAAATCAATGATAGCATCTCTTAAGGATCACTGCAAATTCCTTAAATTTGTCAGGGTGTTAACCGATAAACAAAAACTATAACGATCTAATCTTATGAAAGTAATCGCAATTAATGGCAGTCCCAAAAAAGAAGGCAATACTTTTCATGCACTAACAATGGTTGGTGATGAACTCCTTGCAAATGGTATTGAATTCGAGATTCTGCATGTCGGGCATAAATTGATTCATGGGTGCTTAGCATGCGGGAAATGTGCCGACAACCAAGATGAAAAATGCAGCATAAGAACTGATGATTTAAACCAATGGATACAAATAATAAAAGCAGCCGATGGCATTATCCTTGGCTCTCCAGTGCATGTTTCAGGCATAGCTGGTACTATGAAATGTTTTTTAGACAGGGTATTCTATGTTTCACGAGCAAATGGGAACCTTTTGCGTCATAAGGTAGCAGCAGCAGTAGTTGCGGTAAGACGCACTGGAGGTTCAGCTACATTGGATAGTTTAAACCATTTTATAACCTATGGCGAAATGCTTGTTGCCACGTCCATTTACTGGAATGTAATTCATGGCAGAACACCCAATGAGGTATCCCAAGATGGTGAAGGTGTGCAAACTATGCATATTTTGGGTAAAAACATATGCTGGCTGTTGAAAATGAAAGAAGCTACAGCAGGTACTATTCAACCACCATTACTCGAAAAGAAGGTGATTACCAATTTTATCAGGTAGATCAAGAAGTTGGAAATCCGCAAAAGGCTATCCTTGATGGGGAAATCGATTTGAATAGGTTGCCAGAACTTCCTGTTCCTTTTATGTAATCAAATCTTACAGATTGAAAAAAATTCCCAAAATCGCTCAGCCTTCGAGCGATTGGGAGGAAGCCTGAGATTACTGCAATACTTCAGTATTTGATTCCTTAAACGTAAATAGTTTTTGTGAGAAATAACTGATAAAAATAGTCAAAATTGAAATAATTGCATTTGAGGGTGAGGGATAGAGGTTGAAGCCATCTACACCTCAATGCTATCAATTTGACTTTGGGGAATAAAAAAAGGAACAAGTAAAACGTAGGAAAACAAAGGAAATCCTACTTTCATTCTTCTTGATAGCGCATATTTAGCGCATAAAAAAACCTTGAATTTCTTGTTTTCAGACAATTTCATTCAAGATTTTGCATTTTATATCAGCTTATAACCGCTTGATTCCGAGCCTCTCAGGGGACTTGAACCCCCGACCTACTAATTACGAATCAGTTGCTCTACCAACTGAGCTAAAGAGGCAAAAAAGTCGGGATGAGAAGACTCGAACTTCCGACCCCCACGTCCCGAACGTGGTGCGCTAGCCAACTGCGCTACATCCCGAGCTAATTAAGGGCTGCAAAGGTAAAAAAAATGTACGATGTACGATGTACGATGTACGATTTTATTGAGATCGACTGCGATCAGAGCATTTCGCGGGCTTCCATCATCCCGGTGATGGCACCGACGATCTGTTGTTGTGTGAGGGTGGAACAGTTGAAAACCACATCGAAGATGTATGGATCCATCTTACGGCCCAGGATGAGTTCAAACAAGGCAGTCCTCTTTTTATCGGTCGCCTCCATCATCCTTCTTGCTTCCATCATATCGATATTTCTCATTTCACAAACTGAATGAGCCCTCCATTCGACCGGAGCCTGAAGCCGAACATGAAGAGCGTGCTGCCGGCCATGAAGTATTGCCGCACTTCCCCTTCCAACAAAAACAACGTGACCGGTATCGGCGATAGTGTTTACCACTTTGTGAAGCGTGTGTTTCACTTTAAGATTGCTTACATAGTTTGAAGAAAACGACACAAGGAAATCCTCAAGAAGTCCTTTTTCACCGAGGCCAAGCAGATACTTTACATCCGAAGGGTTAAGCTGAAATTCCTTCGCCGCTGACTCAAGCACTTCCTTATTTATGAATTTCCACTTCTTATAAGGGTGTTCTCCTGCCCTTTTATTGATAGCATCTGTGAGCATCTGCGCGATCAATTTGGAAGGGCATCCGAATTCCCGGCTGATAGTTACGATAGGCTTGACCGATATGCCTGTCTGCGTAAAAACTTCAGTAAGACCCTGCCCCATGTATTTCAATAAAAGATTTTCCATAACCCGGCGATTTGAAGCCAAGTTACGAAATTCCAAGGGAAAAAGCAAGTAATTTCATAATGAAAGGTTCTGAAATCTGCTAACTTGAATAATAACAGATCAATGCCATTTGAAAAGCTTCAGCCCGGCAGTAAAAAACACGACTCCAATAGCGAGCATGATTGCTGCAGGCAGGAGGACTTGCGAAAATCCAGTGCTTTCAATGAAGATGCCTCGAACTCCATCGGCCATCATAGTGAGTGGGAATTTCCTGATTACCGGCAAGCTCCAGGCAGGAAAGTTATGATACGAAAAAAAGATACCCGAAAGCACCATCATAGGCATGCTTATCAGGTTTATCAAGCCATTGCCGATCTCTGTTTTGGAAGTATTACATGAAAGGAATACGGCAATGCCGGCAAAAGCAATGTTGCCCGAAATAAAAAACAGCAGAAGCGCGGGAACACTTCCCTGAATAGTAATATCGAAAACCAGCCAGCTAAAGAAAAGTAACAATCCGGCCTCCATGAAATTCATTGTTATCCTCACTGTAATCAGCGCCACCAGGAAATTCGAACGTTTCATGGGAGTTGCAATCATCCTTCGAAGAAGCTTCTTGGAACGTTTTTCGATGATATCATAACTCACACCCCACATGCACGACATCATCACCCCCATGCAGATCAGTCCGGGTACAAGAAAGTCAATATAACGAGTACCGTTAACAGTAAGCGGCCTGATCTCAGTCTCCGAAGGCTTTATCAGCATGCCAGGTTCTTTCATCAGTTTGGAAAACTTCAGATAGGTCAGCTGCGCATCAGGGTTCATAGGGTCGAAATGATAGCGTATCTGCCCATTGTCCTCATCCATCACAAGATTCAGATTACCCCTCTTCAGCGCCACCATGGCCGCATTCCAGTCCATATTATCGAAAATATATGTTGTCCCACCCAGCTTATCATCCGGCACCCTGAGTTCACGTGACAGAGCACCGTCTTTACCAACCCTGAGCGCTGCCCTGTTATCCTGTAAAAAATTACGGATCACCGAAGCGCTGTCGCCCGGCGCCTGAACCAGATGGTTACGCCCAATCACGGCGATATTCACAGTTACATCTTTCTTTTTAGTAAATGCGACCCCCAGCCCCAGCGACATCAGGATAGGAAACACAATTCCCCAGAACAGAACCGCCGGCTCGCGAAGCAGTTCACGGGCGTTGGCAAGGATGAGCTGCCAAAGTTGGCTATTTAACCATTTCACCATTTCACCATTTTATTCATTTAAATGCCTCCCCGTAAGCTCAATGAAAAGTTCGTCAAGATTCCTTGGCGGGCCATGATATTCTTCCTTTTTCGTGACTGCGGATGAGGTTCCGAGCAGGTCAGGCAGTGTGCCTTCTTTCAGAATCGTCCCGTGGTCGATGATCACGATATAATCGCAGAGCTGTTCGGCTTCTTCCATATAATGGGTTGTGAGGATGAGTGAGGTCGAAGAAGCATCCTTCAGCTTTTTCAAAATCATCCACACTTCCCTTCTGGCCTGGGGATCTAGCCCCGTGGTCGGTTCATCAAGCAGCAGGATCTTCGGCTTGTTCAGCAGGGCAACACCAAGGGCAAGCCTCTGCCGCTGTCCGCCAGACAGATTGACCACATACGCCTGTCGTTTTTCCTCCAGCCCTACAAGGTTCATAACCTCTTCGCAGCGCTCCTTTCCAAGCCCGAAAAAACTGGCGAACAGCCTCAGTGTCTCGAACAGCCTGAGTTTATCGATAAACCGGGTTTCCTGAAGTGAAAGCCCGATGATCTTACGGAGCTCTTTCTCGTTCCCCCTCCAGGGTTTCCCGGTGATCAGGATCTCCCCTCTGTCGGGCTTCTGTATTCCTTCAATCATCTCTACCAGGGTGGTCTTGCCGGCTCCGTTGGGACCAAGCAGCGCCACAAACTGCCCCGGATGAATATCCAGGTCGATCCCTCTCACGGCATGAACCGACTTAAAGGATTTATGCACGTTCTTTACCCGTATAACTGCTTCAGAATTCATTTTCTGTTCTTTTTCCTGTCGGGATGATTTTTTTCCAAATGTAAAGGTAGTCCTGTTTCCATTGCGATTGAGGTCTTCCATTTTGCATCCAGAATCCTGTATGGATAACGCATGATAAGCTGTCGTGAGTTCGGACAGTCGGTACGATGGATCTTCACTCCCTGGTAAACACTCACAAAGGCAAATATTTTGCTTCCCGGCGCGGGACTGCAGCATTTTGCAAACTGGTAATGGAATGATTCGCTGCGGTTGTCGATGATCAGGTATTCTTTGTCGCCCGAAAGCACTTTTGAAATATTCTCCGGAAACTTCTCTTCGGCCGGGGGTTCAACAACAGCCACAGGCTTTTGTTCCGTCAGAGCTTTCTTGATCTTTAGCGGATCAAGCTTTCCTTCACCGAATCTCTGGTAAAGCTCAAGGTAGTTCTCGCATTCAAATGCATCGACAAGCCTCTGGATCACGATGTCGGTGAACTCCATTTCAAGCTGGAGGACTTTGTTTTTAATGATTTCCTTGCCCTGGTCAGCATCCTTATACTGTTCCATCTTCAGGGCATGCTTGACCCTGGCGATGTTGCGCGGACTTCGCACGAACTCAAGCCATCCCGAATTCGGCTTCTGGTTCCTCGAAGTCAGGATCTTCACCGTATCTCCATTCCTGAGAGTATATTTCAAGGGGACGATCTTCCCGTTCACAATAGCGCCGGTGCAGGTATGGCCTATGGTTGTATGGACTTCAAAAGCAAAATCAAGCACCGTGTACCCGTTTTTAAGCCTTTTAAGGTCGCCCATGGGAGTGAAGATAAAGATCTCGTCGGAGTAAAGAGCCCTTTTCTCTTTGTTGGTAGTCATTCCCTGGTTATTCACTGGGGTTTCGAGCATCTCCCTGATAGCGGTAAACAAGTCCGTCTCTCCTTTCGGTTTCTCCCCTGCCTTGTATTTCCAGTGAGCCGCAAGGCCTTTCTCAGCCACCTCATCCATGCGGCGGGTACGTATCTGGACTTCCACCCATCGGCCTTCCGGACCTATCACCGTAGAATGAAGAGATTCATAACCGGTTGATTTCGGGAAAGAGATCCAGTCGCGAAGGCGGCGGGGATTAGGCGTGTAAAAATCAGTGACCAGGGAATAGATCTTCCAGCAGTCGGCCTTCTCGCTTTCAACAACTTCATTAAGTATTATTCGTATGGCAAAAAGGTCGTACACCTTCTCGAACTCTACTTTCTGTGCCTGCATCTTGCGGTTAATGGAAGGTATGGATTTGATACGGCTCCGGATCTCGCATTTCAGACCATGCTCAACCAATATTTCTTCTATCGGGCGGATGAAATCACGGGTAAACCTGTCGCGGTCGGCGCGGGTCTCGACTAGTTTCTGTTCGATAAGATGGTAAATATCAGGTTTTGCGTACTGCATGATGCGATCCTCAAATTCCGTCTTCAGCCTGTAAAGCCCGATGCGGTGAGTGATTGGGAGATACAGCAAATTGGATTCCGTCAATATTTCGGCCTGATAGTCCGGCTCTGCCACTTCAATATGGCGCAGTGAATATAATTTTTGTGCAATGCGGATCAGGATTACCCGGATATCGTCGGAACTGGTAAGAAGCAGCTTAATAAAGTTCTCAACGTTGGTCTGGGCTTTGCGTGTATCGAAGCGGTCAATCTTTTGCAGACCTTCAAGAAGTCCGCCAACACTCTTGCCATAATCAGTGATGATCTGCTGCAGGCTGATCCTGCCTTTGTCAAGAATCTCCTTTAGCATCACGGCCACCATGGTCTCGGCATCCTGGTTCATTTCACAAAGCAGGATGAAAGAGATCTCGAAAGAAGCGTTTAGCAGTGCCGGGAATTCGGCTTTAAAAGATTCCTGCTGAATATATGTCAATGCCCTTTCCAGCAAAGGTTTTCCTTCAGCCAGCCGGGCATCGTCCAGAAGACTCTCCCATTGTACCGCATTAACTGTATTTATTCCCTTTTCATTCATTCCGACATCAAAATTAGATGATTTTGATGCAGGATGATTTCATTTTATTAAAATTGTTTCTAAATTAGATGCCTGATATTTTAGATTTATGTTTCGTATTGAAAGTAAAATAGATACTTCTTCCCCTGAATTCCTGAAAAACAAGGAAGAATACCTGAAAATTCTGAATATTTACAGGCAGACCCTCGAAAAAGTGAAGGAAGGCGGCTCGGAGCAATCCGTCAAACGCCATAAAGAAAGGGGCAAACTGCTGGCCAGGGAGAGGATAGACCTTCTGGTCGACAGAAACACTCCATTCATGGAACTCTCTGCGCTTGCAGCCTATGATCTTTACAACAACGAATTTCCTTCGGCCGGGGTGATCACCGGCATCGGAGTGATCCATGGCATGGAGACGATGATCGTGGCAAATGACGCAACGGTCAAAGGGGGCACTTACATGAAGGAAGGCATCAAGAAGCATGTACGTGCCCAGGAGATCGCTCTTGAAAATCGTTTGCCGTGTGTGTATCTGGTCGATTCCGGGGGTGTTTTCCTTCACGAGCAGGCTTCGGTGTTTCCCGACAAATACGACTTCGGAAGATTTTTCTTCAACCAGGCCCGCTTGTCTTCCAAAGGCATTCCGCAGATAGCAGTCGTGATGGGATCCTGTACTGCAGGCGGGGCTTACGTGCCTGCCATGAGCGACGAGACCATCATCGTGCGCAAGCAGGGGACTATTTTCATTGGCGGTCCGCCATTGGTGAAGGCTGCCACAGGCGAGGAAGTCAGCGCCGAGGACCTTGGCGGAGCCGATGTGCATACCAGCATTTCCGGTGTTGCCGACCACCTTGCGATGAACGACGAGCACGCGATACAGATCTGCAGGAATATCTTTGAATCGATACGGAGGCGGGAGTTTCAGGAGCTTCAGATCCAGGAAATTCAGGATCCATTTTATCCTGCGGATGAGTTGTATGGCATACTCCCGCTCGACCTGAAAAAACCTGTCGATGCCCGTGAGATCATCGCAAGGATCGTCGACGGAAGCCTGTTCCACGAGTTCAAGGAGCGGTATGCACCGACCATTGTCACGGGTTTCGCCCATATTATGGGGCTCCCGATAGGTATCATCGCGAACAACGGTGTGCTTTTCGGTGAGACAGCCCTTAAAGGAGCCCATTTCGTCGAGCTCTGCACCTCGAGGAATATTCCTATCCTGTTCATGCAGAACGTGACCGGGTTCATCGTTGGAAAGCAATACGAGAGAGCTGGCATTGCACGCGACGGGGCCAAGTTCGTGCATGCCGTTGCCAATGCCAACGTGCCCAAGTTCACCCTGATCTTCGGAGGTTCGTTTGGCGCCGGCAATTACGCCATGGCCGGAAGAGCTTACGAACCCCGGTTCTTGTGGATGTACCCCAGTTCAAAAATATCGGTTATGGGGGGAGAACAGGCAGCCAATGTACTTATCACGGTAAAGGAAGACCAGCTTAGGGCACAGGGGAAAGCCCTATCCGCAGAAGAAAAGCAAAAGATGCTCGACGGCATATTACAAAAATATAATCATGAAGGTTCGGCTTATTACAGCACGGCAAGGCTTTGGGACGACGGCATCATTGACCCTGCCGACACCCGTAAGATGCTTGCAATGGCTATTGCTGTAAGCCAGAATAAGAAGTATGACAAGACAGAGTACGGGGTGTTTAGGATGTAGGGGTTGGGGATTGGGGGTTGGATTTGAAGGCTTTTTCCTGTTCGTGCTGACCAAAATCATTTGAATATCGAATATTGAACAACGAACTTTGAATTTCGATTCAACCCAGTAACCCAGTAACCCAGTAACCCAGTAACCCAGTTAACAAATATTTCTAAAATATGAAAGCATACAACACGATTGAAACGCTTACCACCAATAGGGTGCTTACGATCAGGCTGAACCGGCCTGAGAAACACAATGCTTTCAACGAGCTCATGCTGCAGGAGCTGACCGATGTTTTTACAGGCATTCAGCGTATGGACGGGGTTATCTGTGTTGTGCTTCGCGGCAACGGAAAAAGTTTCTGTGCAGGGATTGACCTGAACTGGATGAAAGACGTGGCAAAGAATTCCTGGGAAAAGAACTATCAGGAAAGCCTGTTTCTGGCTGAATGTTTTTACACGATATATACCTGTGCAAAGCCGACTATTGCTGTGGCCCATGGTTCGGTACTGGGTGGAGCAAACGGACTTCTGTCGGCCTGCGATATGGCTTATTGCAGCGATGATTCAGTATTTTCGCTTTCGGAAGTTAAGATCGGCATTGTGCCTGCCTGCATTTCGCCTTACGTGATCAAACGTGTTGGCGAGTACGGTGCCAGGGAGCTGATGCTTACCGGTCGCAGGATTTCGGGTAAGGAGGCCGAGGCCTTCAGGCTGGTGAACCGTTCGCTTCCGGCTGCCGAAGTCGATGCAGCGGTGGAAGCAGTCATTGCCGACCTCAGAAGCAGCGGTCCGGCAGCCATGAGCCACTGCAAAACCCTTATCGATACAGTCTCCAACACCCTTACGATGAAAGAGGCTATTGAATATACAGCCCGGATGATCGCCGAGATCAGGGCCTCGGAAGAGGGGCAGGAGGGGATGAAGGCGTTTTTGGAGAAGAGAAAGCCGGGGTGGGTAAAAGAAATAGCGAAATGGTGAAATGGTGAAATGGTGAAATGGCGAAATTTCGCGACCTCGCCACTTCGCTACTTCGCTACTTAAAAACTGAAGTAATGAAACAAATCAGCAAGTTATTAATAGCAAACAGGGGCGAAATCGCCTGCAGGATCATACGTACAGCGAAGAAGATGGGAATACGGACCGTAGCGGTGTATTCTGAGATCGACCACGACTCTCTGCATGTGGCCCAGGCCGACGAAGCCTTTTGCATAGGGCATTCGGAGCTCAGCGAGACTTACCTGAACATCGCGAAGATCGTTGAGACCGCAAAGAAGGCGGGTGCCGACGCCATACATCCCGGCTACGGCTTCCTGGCCGAGAACCCGCTGTTCGTAGCAGCCTGCCATGATGCAGGCATTATTTTCATCGGTCCCGATGCAGTGGCGATGCAGGTAATGGGGAACAAAATTGAAGCCAGAAATTTCGCCAAAAAGATCAATATCCCAATCACTGAAGGCGTTACCGGCAGTGCAGAAGAACTCATTTCGACCGCGCCAAAAATCGGCTTTCCTGTTTTGCTCAAAGCAGCTGCAGGTGGTGGAGGCAAAGGCATGCGAATAGTGTACAAGCCTGAAGAACTTGAAGAAGCTATTGAGAGTGCAGCCAGGCAGGCAAAAGCGTATTTCGGTGATGAAACCGTTTACATCGAAAAATATATTGTCGAGCCCAGGCATATCGAGGTGCAGATACTGGGCGACGAGCATGGGAATGTGATCCATCTTTTCGAAAGAGAATGCTCTATCCAAAGACGTTATCAAAAGATCATTGAAGAATCTCCCTCCCCCACCCTGAGCTCTGAGGTTCGCCTGAGAATGGGAGAAGCTGCCGTGAAAATCGGAAAAGAAGCCGGCTATACCAGCGCCGGGACCATTGAATTCCTGGTCGACAAGGACCTTAACTTTTACTTCCTCGAGATGAACACCCGCATCCAGGTTGAGCATCCGGTAACGGAAATGGTGACCGGTGTCGACATCGTGGAAGAACAGATCCTTATTGCTTCCGGGCATCCGATGAGGATACGGCAAGAGGATGTGATGCAGCGAGGGCATGCCATAGAATGCAGGATCTATGCTGAAGACCCATCTAACAATTTCCAGCCATCGCCCGGTAAAATGAGCCTTTACAAGGAGCCGTGCATTCCTGGAATAAGAATAGACACCGGAATCGCTGCCCAAACCGAAATAAAAAGTTCTTTCGACCCCATGATCTGCAAGCTGGTGGTATGGGGTGAAGACCGGGAGGAAGCATCGAGGATCATGGTTACTGCGCTTCAGGACTATGTCATCCACGGTGTAAAAACCAATATTTCCTTCCTGACAGCTTTAATGCAAAGCAAGGAATTTGTAAGCAATGCCATAACCACCAGGTTCATCGATGAACACCTTCAGGGCCTGGTCGCTTCGATGGAATCAGAAAAAGAGAAGTTCCCCCTGCATGTTCCCGTAACGGGCTACCTTATGGCAAGCCTCTCGAATTCGCTGGCATCAGGCTGCGAAAAACCCAGTGTCTGGCAGCAGATAGGCTATTGGCGCAACCTGATGAAGATCGGTTTGAAAGCCGGAGCAAAGGGCCTTGAAGTGAAAGTGAGCCGGAGCGGTAACAACAATTTCGGCTTTGAGATCTCGGGAAACACATACAGCTGCGCTATCGAAACCTGGAACGGCGGTCGTCTGGCATGCACAATCAACGGGCACGATCACGTGGTTTATGTAAGCGAAGACAAAGGCAATCAGGGCTGCGTGAGTACAGGCGGCTTCCTTTACACTATGCAGAGGGCCGACCTTCTTACCGAAACTGTATCGGCCGCTTCGTTTGACAGTGTGGGTCAGGAAGGAGGCCATATTACTTCACCTATGCCCGGCAAGGTTACCAAGATCAACGTAAACCCGGGCGACGAAGTAAAGAAAGGCAAAGTACTTCTGATCATCGAAGCTATGAAAATGGAGAACATGATCACAGCACCTGTCGACGGCATTGTACAGAAAGTGAATGTCAAACTGAACCAGATGGTTGAGACGAGTACCGCGCTGGTGGACCTGGAGAGGAGAGAATAAGAAATGTACGATGTACGATGTACGATGTACGATGTACGATGTACGATGTACGATGTACGATGTACGATGTACGATGTACGATGTACGATGTACGATGTACGATGTACGATGTACGATGTACGATGTACGAATTTTAACGCTGAACGCAATAACGCAATAACGCAAAACCATGAATTATCCGAAGAAAGTAACACTGGGAGATATAACCGTAAGAGACGGTTTTCAGCATGAGGAAACCTTTATTCCCACCGAGGCCAAGCTTTGGGTTGCAGAGCAGCTCATTCTTGCCGGGTACAAGCATATTGAATTAACGAACCTTGGAAATCCGCAGGGCATGCCTCAGTTCAAGGATTCCGATATACTTTTAAAAGGTATCCGGAGCAGCAGGAAAGTCGCACACCTTATCGACACGGTTTCCATCACGGCCATTACCATCCGCGAGAAAGCAATAGAAAGGGCTATTCAGGCCAGGAAAGAAGGCTGGGGGCCGAATCGCATCCTGCTGATGGTATCGACCAGCGAATCGCATCATAAAAAAAATTCGGGTCTGTCACTTGCCGAATACTGGACCATGGCGGAAAAATGGATCCCGCTGGCCCGGGAGGCAGGACTGAAAGTGAACGGCACCGTGAGCACTATCTGGGGCTGTCCTATTGAAGGGCCCACCGAGATGAGCAAAGCCATCGAGTTTGCCAAACGCTGGTTCGAGATAGGTGCAAACGACGTGGAGCATGCCGATCACGACGGCAGCGCATCGCCCGACAGGGTGTACAAATACTATTCGATGCTGCTCGATGCCATTCCCAGGCCCGAGAAGCAGATCGTGCATTTCCATACGACCCGCGGCTGGGGGCTTGCCAATGTACTGGCTGCCCTGCAGGCCGGCATGGTTAATTTCGAATCGACCATGGGTGGAATTGGCGGTCAGCCGGCCAATTTCGTTAGCGGAGTCCCCGTGAGCGGCACCGGAAGCTATTATTACAAAGATCCCAATATCACCGGACTGGTCTCAACCGAGGATATGGTTGTGATGATGGATGAGATGGGGATAGACACCCAGCTTGACGTTGACAAGGTGCTGGAGATCGGGTGTATGGTCGAACGGATCGCTGGCCGCCGGCTGCGGTCGGAAGCGATCAAAAATGGGAGAATACCGAAGAACCTTACAGGACGGGGATGATGAATGTCGAATATCGAATATTGAATATTGAACATTGAAATAAATTAGTTCGATATTCGAAATTCGTTGATCAATATTCGAAATTCAACTTTTTCTTCAACAATTAATTGGAGCATTTTAAAATGAGGATCATCGAATCACCGAGGGAGGGTATGCAGGCACTTAGTCGGTTTGTTCCGACGGAGCAAAAGGTGGATTACGTCAATGCCTTGCTGAAAGTGGGTTTCGACACTGTTGAGATCGGGAGCAGCGTGTCGGCCAGGGCCATTCCCCAGATGAGCGACAGCATGGAAATGCTTGACTTGCTTGACCTTTCATCGAGCCGTTCAAAGCTGATGATGCTGGTGGTAAATAAAAAAGGGGCAGACCTCGTTGCCGAAAGGGAGGAAATCAGCTGCATCTCCTACCCTTTCTCGTTTTCCCCTGAATTCCTCAGACGCAATATGAATACTACATACGATGATGCACTGCGGATGACCGATTACCTTCTGAACCTGTGTACAAGAAAGGAAAAGAACCTTATTCTATATGTCTCCATGGCTTTCGGAACACCATACGGCGAAGAATGGAGTCACGAACTCCTCATCGAAAATGTTGACAAATTGCAAAAGATGGGTGTAAGGACCATTCCTCTCTCGAATGTATCAGTCCAGGTGGGTAAAGAAACCGTTTCGGATGTCTATTCCATGCTCATTCATGATTTTCCTTGCGTGGAATTCGGATTGCATCTTCACACTTCGGGCGATGACTGGTCTGAAGTCGTGGATGCCGCATATTTGCAGGGTTGCAGGAGGTTCGACAGCGTGATCGGCGGATTGGGCGGATGCCCCATGGCCGATAAAAAGCTGTTGGGGAATCTTAAAACCGAAAATTTAATTAACTTCACGGAGCGGTACGGCCTGAACTCTGGGATTGATGCTGAGGCCCTGAAGCTTGCCATTGAACTGGGAACAAAACTTAAAAATCAGAAATATGTTATTGACTGAAGAGCATCACACTATACGCAAGACTGTGCGTGATTTTGCAGAACGGGAAGTGAAACCACTGGCCCGTGAACTGGATGAGAAAGCCGAATTTTCTATCCCCTTGACTAAAAGGATGGGGGAACTGGGATTGTTTGCATTACGCACATCTCAGGAATATGGTGGCCTTGATATGGATACCCTTTCGTATGTGATCGCCGTGGAGGAAATGGCAAGGGTAGACGGTTCTCACGCAGCCACCCTTGCAGCCCATATTTCTCTGGGCATAGGACCAATCATGAATTACGGCAACGAGGAACAGAAGCAGAAATACCTGCCGATGTTATCGAGTGGTGAAGGCTTATGGGCTTTCGGGCTTACCGAGCCGGATGCCGGCAGTGATTCACGCGGAACTAAAACCACCGCGAGACTGGAAGGCGACGAGTGGGTCATCAACGGTTCCAAAATCTTCATCACCAACGGGTCATCTTCTTTGAACAGGGGCGCTACCGTGCAGGCTGTTAGCGGAGAGCAGAACGGGCGCAAGGAATTTTCTACCGTCCTGGTCGATGCAGAAACCCCTGGGTTCAAACGGGTTCCCATGCACGGTAAGATGATGTGGAGAGCTTCTGATACAGCCCAGCTGTTTTTTGATGACTGCAGGGTTCCTGCCAGTAACCTCCTCGGCAAGAGAGGAGAAGGATCAAAAATAATGCTCAACACCCTTGATAGTGGCCGGCTTTCAATTGCAGCCATGGGACTGGGTTGTGCACAGGGAGCTTTCGAAATGGCACTAAAATATTCCAAGGAGCGCAGGCAATTTGGCAAGCCCATCGGGCATTTCCAGATCAATGCATTCAAGCTTGCCGACATGGCAACAAAGATAGAACTGGCACGAAATTTGCTGTATAAAGGAGCCTGGCTGAAGTCCAATCACCAGCCGTTCGCAAAAGAAGCTGCCATGGCAAAACTCTACTGTTCGGAAATCGCGAAGGAAGTAGCTGACGAAGCTGTTCAGATTTTCGGAGGCTACGGTTTGATGAAAGATTACGATATTGAAAGGTTTTACCGTGATCAGAGGCTTCTGCAGATCGGCGAAGGGACTTCCGAGATCCAGCGCCTTGTTATCTCAAGATATATCGGAGTGTACGATTAAAATATTCTGTCATGAAAAAAATCAGTGTATTGATCATAAGTGCTTGTTTAAGCCTTATGGTATTTGCCCAGACGAAGCAGCAGGCTCCGTCGGGCTGGCCCAGGCAGATCAATACCACAAACGGTAAGATCCTGGTTTACCAGCCTCAGCCTGACTCACTTATAGGGATCAGTTTATACGGTCGGGCGGCCGTTTCCTATACCAGGAACGGACAGCAGCCCGTTTTCGGCGCTATTTGGTTCATGACTTCCATTGAAGTAGACCGTACAAGCAGAGATGTAAGCCTGAACAGCGTAAACATACTGAATGTGAGATTCCCTAACCAGACAGACTCCGGCAAAATCCAAAAGTTCAAGAACACTCTGGAGACGGAGATCCCCAAATGGAATCTGAACCTCACTATTGATGAGCTGAATGCCAGTCTGAAAGATGGGAAGGCCCTAAACCGGCAGGCTTCCGGACTGAATAACGATCCTCCCGAGATCATTTTTACAAAGACCCCTTCAGTACTGGTCCTTTTTGATGGTGTTCCGAACTTCAAACCAGTTCCTGGTTCAAAGATCACTCAGGCTGTGAATACACCTTTTTTCGTGGTCCAGGATCCCGGCGACAGGCAATATTATCTTTACGGAAGTACCTGGTGGTTTAAAAGCAACGATGTTGTTAAAGGCAAATGGATCAATATAAACGAGCCTCCCCAGGACATTAAAAAATTGCAGGAGAATCTGTCTGCACAGTCGAAACAGAACGCCGACAGCAGCCAGCAGCCAGCATCACTTAGCAGCAAATCCGCAGACAAGACCCCACCTGCTACTCCTCCCCAGATCATCGTAAGGACTGCACCAACAGAGTTGGTCCAGTCGGCCGGCGAACCTGATTTTGCTCCCATACAGGGAACCCAGCTGCTGTACATGACCAACAGCGAGAACAATATTTTCATGTATATCGACAAGCAGATTTACTATGTGCTGATCTCTGGCCGGTGGTATTCTTCAGCAGCAATGGCCGGTCCGTGGACCTATGTTTCTTCTGACAAGCTTCCTCCAGATTTCACTAAGATTCCAGAAGGTTCCGATAAAGACCAGGTACTGGCTTCTGTTGCGGGAACGGAAGCTGCAAAAGAAGCCGTAATGGATGCTCAGATTCCCCAGACCGCAGCTGTTGACCGCAAGACAGCCAGCTGCAAGGTGTCTTATGACGGGGATCCCAAATTTGTCCAGATAAAGGGAACCTTGTTGTACAGGGCGGCCAATACAAAGAGTACCGTGATCATGGCTGGCAAGAGTTATTACGTTTGCGATAATGCGGTTTGGTTTATAGGAAATACACCTTCAGGTCCCTGGGCAGTTGCTACAGAGATACCTCCCGACATTCAGAACATTCCGCCCGAAGATCCTGCTTACAACGTGAAGTACGTTTACATTTACGAATCAACTCCCGAAGTGGTTTATGTGGGATACCTGCCTGGTTATACAGGATGCTACGTATATGGTCCGACGGTCGTTTATGGCACAGGATATTATTATAACCCCTGGTACGGACCCTATTATTATCCGAGGCCTGTCACATATGGTTTTGCAATGAGCTATAATCCCTGGACAGGCTGGGGTTTCGGCTTTGGCATGTCGGTCGGGTTTATGAGTGTTGGTTTCTACGGACCACATCCTGGTGGATGGTGGGGACCGCCAATGTACCATCCGCCATTTTGCCCTCCCTATAACCATTTCTATGGCCCGCGCCCTCCAGTATACAGGAATACCTATGTCAACGTAAATGTCAACAACAATTACTACAACCGGAATAACGTCTATAACAACCACCAGAACGGTGTAAGACCGGGACCAGGCACAAATTCCCGGCCGGGAACTAATCCCGGCAGCAGGCCAGGCACTAATCCGGGCAGCAGACCGGGAACTAATCCGGGCAACAGGCCGGGCCAGGGACAGTCTGGACAGGCTCAGCCAGGCAGCAGACCGGGTCAGGGCCAGGGCCAGATGGATGGCAGGTCTGGACAGGCTCAGCCAGGCAGCAGGCCAGGCCAGGGCCAGATGGATGGCAGGTCTGGACAGTCAACCGGGAACCGGGCAGGAACAGCGCCCAATACCAGGAACGATGTATTCACCGATAAAAACGGGGACGTATACCGCAAAGGCCAGGACAACAACTGGCAGAAAAATGACGGAAAGAGCTGGCAGAACGTTGACCAGGGCCGTGGACGCCAGGGGCAGCAGCCTTCGACCCAGCCCGGACGACAGGATGGGTCGGCAAGGCCTGCACCATCCCAGCAGCCGGCAAACCGGGGAGGTGGAAGCAATTCAGGATTTGACCGTTCATCAATGGACCGTCAGAGCCAGAGCCGGGACCGTGGCCAACAGATGAACCAGAACCATAACAGTTTTGATCGCAGCAGTGGTGGAGGCAGTCGCACCTCGGGCAGCAGTGGGTCTATGAGGACTGGCGGTGGCGGCAACCGGCCTTCAGGAGGTGGTAGTGGTACACGCCCGGCTGGTGGAGGAAGAAAGTAGTATACAAAGCTCAGGGCTTTAGCTCATCCAGGACCGGATGATCCAGGAACTGAATTGCTTCCTGCTCTGGTTTTATTTCTTCGATAATGACTATTTCGTTCTGTCCCTTGTTCAGCCATTGAGCAGGAACATATAATGTTTGCTGAGGTCCTATGTTCCAGTATTTCCCTATGCTGCGGCCGTTGATCCACACATGTCCCTTGCCCCAGCGACTCATGTCGGCATAGGTATCGGCCGGTTCATCCACAGTAAACAATCCTTTACGAAAAACAGGCCCCGAAGTATTTTTCCCTGCGGAAAACTTAATCCCCTTCAAATCCTTCATCGGAAACCCGTACATGGTCCAGCCCCTGATCTCTTTCCCGTTTATGCTGACTTTTTCGGTGATGCCTTGTTTGTTATCGTTCAGGTAATATCCGTAGTTTATCCTGCCGTTATTTTCAACGAGGATATCGAGCCTGGCTCCTTCCTCTTTTACATCCAGTTCCAGAGAATCCTGTTTCAGACGGCGGTCCAAAATGGCAACTCGTTTTCCATCAAGATAAACCATGGCATAATCACGCATCTGCAATATCTTCAGTATGCCTTTAGCCGGGCCTTTCATATGCGTGCGGTATAACATATAACCGTAGCCTTGTCCGTAGTCTTCGAAACTCAGTGGCCTTGAAACATGGATCGCCGAAGGCAGGTTGTCGAACAAAGGGCAGGATTGATCAAGTCTGAACTCAGGGACAGCCATTGATGGTTTTTTCGCCGGCACATCAGGCAGGACTGTTTGTGGAGGAAGATGCTTCATGATCACCTCTCTCATGGCCATGAGTTTCGGGGTGGCATTTCCGGCTTCATCTATGGGAGCATCATAATCGTAGCTTGAAGTCTGGGGCATATATGGTTCCTTGCGGCTCATATTGGCCCCGTTCCAGAACCAGCGGGTAGTGCCGCCATGAGCCATATAGATATTGATCGACAATCCGGCAGTCAGCACTGTATCATATGTATGAATGAAATCTGCGAAAGGAACGACCTGGTGCTTCAATCCCCAGGAATCGAACCATGCAGGGTACCATTCGGCAATGAAATAAGGCCCGTGATTGTTATTGTATTTATTGATCAGCTCCTTAACTTCCTTCACATTATCGAGGCCGTTTACAGCAGGAAGAACCCCGGGCAGATAACCCGCTGGCATCTGGGAAGGGCCGTCGCAGGTATAAAGATCCACTTCGAAGCCGACCTCCCTGTAAATGTCACGGTATTTACCCAGGTATACCTTGTCCTTATCATAGGACCCATATTCATTTTCTATCTGGACCATGATGATAGGACCGCCTTTAGTGACCTGGAGAGGAACAAGTTGTTTAGCCAGGGCTTTGAAATAGTTCCGGCTCATTTCCATAAAACGAGGATCCTGGCTGCGCACTTTCAGTCCTTTCTCCCTCATCAGCCACCAGGGATATCCTCCCCATTCCCATTCGGCGCAGGCGTATGGACTTGGTCGAATGATCACCCATAATCCCTCCAGTTTGGCTTGTCGGCAGAATTCGGCCACATCGGCATTTTCTTTGAAGTTGTATTTCCCTTTTTCGGTCTCATGGTAATTCCAGAACACGTAAGTAGCAACTGTATTCAATCCCATGGCTTTGGCCATATGCAATCGTTCACGCCAGCATTCGCGGGGAATACGGGCAAAATGCATCTCCCCGCTGATGATCTGGAAGGGTTTGCCGTCGAGCATGAAGTCGCCTTCACTGATCCTGAAAGTATGTGCCTGGGGGAAAGCAGACATGCCGAGAAGGAGCAGAAGGGTTGAGAGGGTGAGGAGTTTGGACATAATTCAAATGGTGAAATGGTGAAATGGTGAAATGGTGAAATGGTGAAATGGTGAAATGGTGAAATTAAAAAAATAAAAGAAAGCAGCGAAATCGTGTAATGACGAAAATAAATATTTTTCACCATTTCACTATTTTCTCTCCACCAGAACAAGTACACGATGCTTCAGGTAGTGTTTCAGCGTGAACGTCCTGAAAAGTATCAGTCCGGTAGCGCAATATAATGAGCAGCACAAAAATGCCAAAGAGATGCTGTACTTCTGCGAGATCAGTCCGGCGATGACCATACCCAGCCCCATGCCCAGGTCCATCGACATGAACAATGTTGAATTGGCTGCACCCCGGCGGTTGGATGGCACGATATTATTTACCATGGCCTGGAATGTGGGCCACACCACTCCGTTACCAAGGCCAATAATCAGTGCGGCAGTATAGTACCCCCATGAATTTCGTATCAGCGCCAGTATGGGATAACCTATGATCAGAAGAATAAGGCAGATGATGATGACTAGCCTGGGTCCGTTGCGGTCAACTGCTTTTCCGGTAGAAAACCTGGATGTGATGATGCCCACTGCAAATACCAGGAAGAACACCGAAGGGTTCTCTATCCCTATTTCTTTACCGTATAAAGCGATGAAAGACATAAGGCCGCCATAGGAAAGTCCGATGATCAGAAGATTTGCAGAAGGGATGACCGTAGCGGCCTCGAACAGGTTCTTCCACTTGAACTGCCGGTTTTGTGGAAGCGGTATGTATACGGGGTATTTGATCAGCGACGCCATGACCATACTGACAATGCTGATGACGGAGCCCGAGATGAACATGGCATTGTAACCGGAATGCTGGAGGATGAATGTTCCTATGGGAGGGCCCAGGGCCATGCCGATGGTAGTTGTGACCCCGAAAAGGCCGAAACCCTCACCCCTTTTTTCAGACGGGATGATATCACCTGCAAGCGTCGTATTTGCAGTCGTGGTGAGACCCCAGGTCAGTCCGTGAGCAAACCTCAGAAACAGCATGATCATCACAGTTGAAGCAAAAACATAACCGTTAAAGATCAATGCATAAACGAGGAGTGAAGCAATAAAGATAGTTTTACGGCCAAAGTAGTCCAGACCGAATCCGGTAAATGGCCTTACCAGGATTGCGGCAATTGCATAGGCCGAAAGGACCAGTCCGACGATGCTGTGAGGGGAATGAAGTACATCGGAAACGTACAACGGGAGTGTTGAGATCAGCGAATAGTAGGAACAACCCATCAGGAAGTTAGAGAGTGTAAGCAGTGTGAAGTTTCTGTTCCAGAGTCTGGTAGTCATGGGAATGTTCAGGATGAGTGAGCAAAAGTAGTAAAGTTATCGGATGGCGGATAGCGGATAGCAGATGGCGGATTATGGAACGCGAAGCAATTCATACAAGCGGCATCAGGTGCAGCCGAGCGAAGCAATTCACACAAGCCGCCTCAGGTGGAACGCAGTGACACCGTAGCGGCGGTGTGAAGTTGCGAGCAAAAGCGAACCGCAGCCGCGGTGTGAAGTTGCGAGCAAAAGCGAACCGTAGCGGCGGTGTGAAGCTGCGAGCAAAAGCGAACCGCAGCCGCGGTGTGAAGCTGCGAGCGAAAAGCGGAGCCATCTGATATCTGCTATCCGCCATCTGATATTTCCTTACTTTTGAATGTTCAATACATTAATCCGTCCTTATGAAAAAAATAGCCATCTTCCTCTGCCTGATCCTTTGTCTCGCCGCAGCTTCCATAAAAGCCGGCAATCCACGCGAAAAACTCCTGATGGATCGGGGGTGGAAGTTTCACCTGGGCAGCGCCTCATCCGCAGAAAAAGATTTCGGATATGGAGCTTCGGCATTGTTTGCCAAGGCCGGGGAGGCTTACGGACCGGTTGCCCCTGATTTCAAAGATGAGGACTGGAGGTCGATTGACGTACCGCATGACTGGATGGTTGAGCAGGACTTCGTGAAGAGCGACAATCCCAATGTGCTGAGCCATGGCTTCAAGCCGGCAGGACGCATCTATCCTGAGAACAGTATTGGATGGTACCGTAAGTCATTCACAGTACCAGATGCCGACCGGGGCAAACGGATCAGGATACGGTTCGACGGTGTGTTCCGTGACTGCAGGGTATGGCTGAACGGACATTACATGGTAAACAACATGAGCGGGTATTCCGAATTCAGTTTCGATGTAACCGATTATATATGGCCCGGTAAAAAGAATGTACTTGTGATAAGGGCGGATGCCACCCAGTATGAAGGCTGGTTTTATGAAGGTGCAGGGATATACCGCCATGTTTGGATGGAGATTTACAACCCCCTGCATATTATGGAATACGGGGTGTTTGTGCGTACCGAAGTGAGGGATAATGCAGCTCTGATCATTGCCGGGACCGAAATCATCAACCAGGGTGAGAAAAATACTGACTTTGAGCTGGAATCTCAGGTGTTGGGACCGGATGGGAAGCAGGTCGGGATCAGTGCAGGCAAACTGCAGATGATCTCACCGCTGATGACCATGGCCCTCAGCTCGGAAATCAAAGTGTCTGACCCGAAACTCTGGTCCCTTGAAACACCTTTCCTGTATACTCTGGTCTCACTCGTGAAATCGGGAGGCAAAGTGATCGACAGCATGAGCACGGCATTCGGGATCAGAACCATGGAATTCGATAAGGACAAAGGCTTTTTCCTCAACGGTAAGCGGGTGGAGATAAAGGGAGTATGCTGTCACCAGGACCACGCCGGGGTTGGATCGGCCCTGCCCGACCGCCTGCAGTATTACCGCATTGAAAAACTTAAGGAAATGGGCTGTAATGCATACCGTACAAGCCACAACCCTCCGACCAGGGAGCTGCTCGACGCCTGCGATAAGCTGGGCATGCTGGTGTTTGACGAGACAAGGCTTATGGGCAGTTCTCCTGAATATATTGGACAGTTCGAGAGGCTGATCCTGAGGGACCGCAACCACCCGAGCATCTTCATCTGGTCGATAGGCAACGAAGAATGGGTGGTACAGGGGAACGAAACAGGGCATAATATTGCAAAGTCCCTTATTGCCAGGCTAAAGCAGCTCGATCCCACGAGGCTTTATTCCTATGCCGGCAACAACGGAAATGAGTGGAAGGGCGTGAACGAACTGGTGCCGATTCGGGGGTTCAATTACATGAACAACAATGCCGATATAGACAAGTACCATAGCGAGCATCCCGGTCAGATCCTGATGGGGAGCGAGGAAGCAAGCACGCTCTGCACCCGCGGGATATACTATAAAGACACGGTGAAAGGCTATGTGCCCGATTACGATGTGACTCATCCCTATTGGGGAACAACGGCAGAGAAATGGTGGACTTACTATTCTGCAAGGCCTTTCCTGCTGGGCGCTTTCGTGTGGACCGGTTTCGATTACCGGGGAGAGCCCACGCCTTACGGCTGGCCCTGCATCAGTTCCCATTTCGGAATCATGGATGTTTGCGGATTCCCGAAGAACAACTATTATTATTATAAAAGCTGGTGGACTGCGGATGACGTCCTCCATATTTACCCGCATTGGAACTGGCAAGGACGGGAAGGCGACACGATCAGTGTGTGGTGCAATTCGAACTGCGAAAGGGTGGAGCTGTTCCTGAACGGGAAGAGCCTGGGTTCAAAGAAAATGCCTTTGAACAGTCATCTCGAATGGAAAGTAGCTTATAAGCCCGGAACGCTGGAGGCAAGGGGAACTAAAATCGTGATGAAGAACGGGAAGAAGGACGTTAAGAAGATCGTTACTAAGGTCGAAACCACAGGGTCGCCGGTCAGTATCGTACTAAGCCCAGATCGCAGCATTATCAAGGGAAACGGGGTGGATGTGAGCGTGGTCAACATCAGCGTGCTGGATGAAAAAGGAAGGGAAGTCCCGGATGCCGCGAACCTTATTACATTTGAACTGAAGGGAGAAGGAAAGATTATAGGCGTGGGCAATGGGGATCCCAGTTCACACGAGGCAGATCAATGTGCCCCGGGGAACTGGCAAAGGAAGCTGTTCAGCGGAAAATGCCAGGTAATTGTTCAGGCTGGAAGAGGCCAGGGAACCCTATCACTTAGCGCCTCGTCGGAAACCCTCAAACCGGTGGTTGCTGTGATACAGATTGCAGATAGCAGATAACAGATATCTGTTATCTGTTATCCGTTATCCGATTTAAAATTTTCCGAACCTGAAGCTTAGTTTCGCGTTGAACTGGTTGAGGGTGCTTGCAGAGATACCAGACAGGCTAAAGCCAGGGGCGTAGCGGTAGCTTACGGTCACACCCATCCGCAGAATCTTTACCAGATTAAATTCGGCTCTGACCCCGGGTTCTATCACAAAGCAATAAGTATTGGCCACTACGTAATTATTCCAGTTGTTGTTCCAGTTATTGTTATGGTTGGAATTATACGAGTCGGTGCTTCTGAAAAACATATACCCCATTCCGATCATCAGCGGAAACGACACATGTACGACCGACTTTGGCAGTAAGGTATACTCGAGAAGAAGTCCGCCATAACCTCCCTTCAGGTAAGCCCCTTTCATTGGCCGTCCCAAGGTATCGAGATAAATGCTGTCGTAATGAAAGCCCCGAGGCATACCAAGCATGCTTCCGGTAAGTCCGATGGTCCAGTGGTGGTTGAGAATTATACCTGCGCTGAGACCAGGCATAAAGGCGTTGTTGGAGCCAACCATTGTATAGGCTCCGCTGATTTCAACAAAATATCCAAGGGGGACTTTGCAACGGTGTTTATTTCCTCCAAAAACGGTGTTAAAACCTGAGGAATCGCTCTTTTTTTGCGGTTGTGACAAGTCATTTTGGGCATATACCGACACAAGGCAAAGCAGGCCAATCGAAACAAGAATTATTTTTTTCATGTTGAAGTGTTTAGATATTAACTCCGAATCCCGTGAAATAGTACAAAACGGAGTTAAAGATACTGCAAAAAATCATAACGAAGCAACCCTGTGCCATATTTCATATCTTTATATTCAGACAAACAACATCGATCATGAAAAAATTATTTCTACAATTTTTGTTCCTGGCTGCCGTAGTCACAGGGGTTAATTCTCAGACTCCTGATACATGGTACAGCCGCGGCATCGGAGGAGGGGGCGCTTTGTTTTCCCCTTCGATCAATCCTGCCGATCACAATGAGATTTACCTTGGCTGCGATATGAGCGCGCTGTATCATTCAACCGACCTTGGTTATAGCTGGCATGAAGTGAATTTTCTTCAGATCCAGGGTGGGCATGATGCCTGTGTGCAGTTTACAAACGATCCTCAGCTCAGGTACTGCGTCGATTATTCCACGATACAGGGCAATGATTGCATAAGGCCCATGAAAAGCACTGATGGCGGAAACACATGGAGCGTGCTCAGCGGAAATCCTTACCCTCCCGCACCCAACGGGAGTATCTTAAGGCTTCTGGCCGATTGCAACCATCCTGAACTCCTGATGATCGCCGATTACGGCACTATTTATTTCTCGGCGGATGGCGGAGCCACGTTTCACCAGGTCCACACCTGTCTTTCCAACGGATCGGGGAACCATATAGCCGGTATTTTCTTCGACAGTCCGGCTATATACATAGGGACTAACGACGGATTACTGGTTTCGACAAATAACGGACAGACATTCAGCACCATGAGCGTCACAGGCATCCCGTCAAACGAATACATCCTGTCCTTTGCCAGTGCAAAGCAGGGAGGCACTACCCGTTTTTACTGCCTGACCGCATCGGCAGTATGGGCCGGGTATCAGTACGGGAGTGATTACTGGGGCGCTATGAAAGGTGTTTACAGAATGGACAATGCCGGCGGAACCTGGGTTTCACAAACCGGGGGCATTACTTCAGGAAGCGATTTCCCTGTTTTTATCGGGATGTCTGCTGATGACATTTCAACCGCGTACATCAGCGGGGGTAGTTCTGCAGGAGCTCCGATAGTTATGAAATCGTTGAACGGGGGCAACTGGGCTCATGTTTTCCTGACAGTGAACAATCAGAATATTTATACCGGATGGGCCGGGTCGGGGGGAGATCACGGGTGGAGTTTTCCCGAAGCGCCCTTCGGTTTCACTGTAGCTTTGAACGATGCCGGTACTCTGATGCTGAGCGACTATTCCTGTGCTCATATCAGTACCGATGGCGGTTCCACATGGCAGCAGCAATACCTTAGGCATGAAGATGAAAACCCTATGAATGCTCCCACTCCCATCGGGAAAAAATATCATGGTATCGGGCTTGAGAATACCTCCTGCTGGCAATTGATGTGGGCCGACAGCCTGCATCTGTTCGGGGCGTATTCAGATGTCAACGGTATCATGAGCGATGATCACGGGGAAAGCTGGAAGTTCATCCCCAACCTTACCCAGAACACCGTCTACCGTCTCGGTAAACATCCGAACGGAAAAATCTATGCAGCAACTTCCAACATCCACGACATCTTCCAGAGCACCAGGATCTATGATGCCCAGATTGATGCCGGCACTGGCAATGTGTATGTTTCAAATGATAATGGGAACAGTTTTACCCTGCTGCATAATTTCGGGCATCCCGTGGTATGGATAGCCCTTGATCCGGGCAATCCTGAGAAAATGTTCGCAAGCGTTCTGCATCACAACAAACAAAACATCGGGGGGATCTGGGTGACATCCAACCTGAGCGCCGGGGCAGCTTCAACATGGGTCAAGATGCCGGCCCCTCCCAGGAGCAACGGGCATCCTTTCAACATCAGTGTAATGAACAACGGTGATCTCGTTTGCAGTTTCTCGGCCCGGAAACCAACGGGCAGCGCAGCCTTCACTGACAGCTCCGGAGTATTTTACTACAATAATGCGACCTCAACATGGTATGACCGTTCCGATGCGAACATGAGATTCTGGACCCAGGATGTTGTGATCGACCCCGGCGATGCGGCTCAAAGCACATGGTACGCCTGTGTTTTCCAGGGCTGGGGAACGACGGGAATACAAGGTACGGGAGGTTTGTTCCGGACAACCGACAAAGGTCTAAGCTGGACGAGGATCAACGATAATTTCAGGGTGAATTCCTGCAGCTTCAAACCCGGGTCGCCCGGCGAGGTATACTTCACAACCGAGACCGACGGATTATGGTACAGCAGCGATGCTTCGGCCGCCGTTCCGCATTTCACTCAGGTCAGCAGTTACCCCTTCAGGCATCCGATGAGAGTTTTTTTCAGTCCGTACAATTCAGCAGAAACATGGGTGACTTCTTTCGGCGACGGGATAAAGCTCGGGGGAAATTCGCCTTCAGGCATTGATGCTGATACAGGTTCAGGCTCCGGCTTCAGTCTGTATCCCAATCCTTGTCATGAAGAAATAAAACTTAAGTTCAGAGACGCTCCCTCATCCGCAGACTATTATTATTCTGTAAGTGATATCACAGGCCGGAAAGTTATTGGCGGGCGATGCAGCAGCCTGCCCGAAACCCGTATCAATGCATCCTCACTCGCGAACGGGATGTATATTGTAAAAGTATACAGCAGGGACGGGGCGAAGTGGAGCACGAAACTGTTGAAAAGATAGGTGCTGCAAGTATTATCACGGCATACAAGCCCAGTTTCTGTTCTTCAGTATACGCCACTTTTTATTACCTTTGCCTTGTAATATAAATAGTTCCCGGGACGTTTAAATTCTATCGTGGAATTCTCACGGGCTTAGCTGATAATGCCGAAACTACATTTTTCTCCTGTCATCTGGCTGCTGGCAGCCTTTCTATTATCTGCCCTTACTGCGCGGCCCCAGGCTGCAGGCAATTATGCAAGGGATGCCCAGACTTTAATCCGTGCAGGGCAGTATGTGGAAGCCCTGAAAACCCTTAACCTGGGTATAGAAACCGACGCTTCCATTCCTGAGTTGTATTATATGCGGGGATATGTGAAGTTCAGTCTGGACGATTATATAGGTGCCGAGCAGGACTTTAGCAAGTCCATCGCGCTTTTCCCATATTTGCCTGACGTATACGTGAACCGGTCCCAGGTAAGGAGCCAGCAGCAGAATTATGCTGGGGCGCTGGAAGATCTCTCGGCCGCTTCAAAGCTTGACAGCACCAATGCCGACATTTTTTTCACCCTGGCCAGGATCAAGTTATACATGAAAAAATACTATGCCTGTCTCACCGACTGTAACCGGGCCATCAAGCTGAAATATGAAAATGAAACCGTATATATCATCAGAGGCGCTGCCGAGTTGGGCATAGACCGTTTTGATGCGGCCATTGAAGACATGAAAAAAGCTATTGAGATGAATCCGGCTAACATTTATGCCTACATCCAGCTTGGCACAGCATGGAGCGAAAAGATCGGCTACGATTCTGCTCTTGTATATTTCGACAAGGCGATTGCCCTTGACAGCAATAATATCTTTGCTTTGTTTGACCGGTCCATCACACTGATCAAAAAAAAGGACAACAAGGCAGGCCTGGCCGACCTGGGGAAAATTATCCGCCTTTCTCCTTATAATTCCTATGCATACTTTAACAGGGCCATACTTTATAACGATATGGGAAACCGAAAGTCTGCTATCAGTGATTTCGACAAAGTGATCAAACTGAACCCCAAGAACATCGTGAGTTATTATTATCGCGGGCTGATGAAGATGCAGGAGAACGATCCGAAGGGGGCTCTGGAGGATATGGACAAGACCCTGGATTTGCTTCCCGATTATGCTGATGCCTGGTATGCGAGGTATGAGATCAAGCTGAAGCTGAAAGATATGGCCGGAGCCCAGAAAGATTACAAAATGGCGATGGAAATTGCGAAGAAGAACAATATGTCGGCCGACAGCCTCACTACCAAAAAGAAAGACTTCCTGCAGAGCCTGGTCAAGCTGAGCGGGGATTTCGAGGAGATGAACACCAGCAACAGCAAGTTCCAGAACCAGGCTGTGGAGATAACGCTGATGCCCATGTTCAGGCTATTTCAGGGCAAGGCCGGTTACGACGTAATAGAATTGTACGACACATGGCATAAAGGACATTATACTACCGGTATTCTATCCCTTACATACAGGCCCTATCTTATCAGTGATTCACTTTGCAACAATCAGCGGGAAATTCAAACCACCAGGATCAATAAGGGTGCAGAACTTTCCGATGCATTTTTACAGAGGGCTGTAGCTTATTCGGGCTTGAAAAAGTACAATGAAGCCTTTGCCGATTATGCAGCAGCGGAGGAGCTTGACAGCTTGTACGCCCTTCCCTATTTTTGCAGGGGGATAACCCGCTACGATTTGATCCAGCTGATTAGCACACTCGATAATTACGAGCAGCAGATCACCATTGGGAAGTCCAACCCCAAGACCCGGGAGCAGTATACCACAACGGAGCTTGAGCACACCTACGACGCAGTAGTATGCGACTTCGAATCAGCCCTGAAAATAGATCCCGGATTTTTCTTTGCTTACTACAATCGTGGTATTGTTTACTGCAGGATGGGCAATTATCACCGGGCCCTTGAAGATTTCAGCAAAGCAATTGGCCTGCGTAAGAATTTTGCTGAAGCCTTGTTCAACCGGGGTCTTGTGCAAATCATGATGGGTGACTCCCAGGCCGGCTGCGAGGACCTTAGCCGTGCCGGCGAGCTCGGTATTTCAGAAGCTTATAAGGTGATGAAGAGGTACTGCTATAAATAATGAAAAAAATGAAAAAAATCCAGGTCCTTTTACTGCCGAAATTCTACAGGAGTTCTGCTAAAACGATTAATTCAGTTTTTACCTCGCCTGTACTTTTTTTTCTCCTCTTGGTTTTTGCGGCATTTTCTACATCATTTGCTCAAACAATTAGTTACAGTGATCCGAATAATTGGATGTGTCATCCTGTTTTGAAGTCTACTGATGTTGCCCGCCAGCAGGATTTATCGGTGACTGAGGCGAAACTTGGAGTTTTCATTAACACATCATTATCAGCCCCGGATCAGTTGACAAAGGCCGAGTGTACGAAAAATAACTACTTTTCCCAATATATCTCCATTTCTGCAATCTACAATACCTATACCTCCTAAAAACAATTACTATATATGGGATATGCAATTCATTCAGTGGGATTTGTTGAATATTTTAAGAAATTTGATTGCAAATTGACATCCATCAGGTATTTTAGAATAAAATCATCCTGAAAATTCTACACTAATTTACCTAAACCCATCCAAAAATGAGATACCGTGATTATGGAAATCTGTTAAAAAATAAACTCCTGATTATTTATTTTTTCAGCATTCTTCTATCCGGCCATTTATACGCACAAATAATCACTGTTGCCGCTGCGGCAGATCTGCGGTTTGCAATGGATGAACTGAAGAATGAATTCCGAAAATCAAATCCGGAAATCAGCATTGACGTAATCTATGGTTCTTCAGGAAACCTGTATCAACAAATAGTTAATCAGGCGCCGTTTAATGTTTTCTTTTCTGCGGATATTTTATATCCCAAGAAACTTGATTCTCTGAATTTAACATTAAGCAAGCCCAAACTCTATGCGATCGGACACCTTGTGTTATGGAGTACAAGACCGGAAATTTCCAATACTATTGAATCGCTAAAAAATATGGACGTAAAGTCCATAGCTATCGCTAATCCCAGAGTGGCTCCTTACGGAAAACGAGCGGTTGAATGTTTGAAATACTATCATCTTTATGATCAGGTCAAAGATAAAATTGTGGAAGGAGAAAACGTTTCTCAGGCTGCCCAGTTCGTATTAACCGGAAACGCAGAAGCAGGTCTGATTGCGCTTTCACTGGCACTTTCACCTGAAATGACAGGCAAAGGAAGCTGTTTCATTATTGATGAAAAAAGTTACGCGAAGTTAGAGCAGGCATACGTTATCATTAAAAAATCAGAAACCAGCAAAGATGTTATTAAATTTATACAATTCATAGAAACAGAAAAAGCCAGAATGATATTCGGCAAATATGGTTTTACTTTGCCTGACGAAAAATAATTTTTTGCAATGGATGCTGTCTTTTTTCAAACTTTCTGGATTTCATTAAAACTTGCCTCACTAACAACCATTATTTTATTTTGTGCCGGAATACCTGTTGCCTATTTTCTTACTTACTCATCCTTTCGGTTAAAAATTGTTTTACAAGCCCTGGTAAGTATGCCACTGGTTTTACCCCCCTCAGTTCTGGGGTTCTATCTGCTCCTTTCTTTCAGCCCGAATTATTGGTTAGGTAATTTTCTGAACCACTGGTTTAATCTGCGGCTTGCATTTTCATTCACCGGAATACTTATCGGGTCTGTGATTTTTAATCTGCCATTCATGGTAAATTCCATACAAAACGGCTTCGCGAATCTGCCTGTCTCACTTAAAGATGCCTCCTATACAATCGGAAAATCAAGATCCACAACCCTGTTCAGAGTATTATTGCCTAATATGAAACCCTCGTTGGTTACAGGAATATGCCTGACTTTCGCTCATACTATCGGCGAGTTTGGTGTAATCCTTATGATTGGAGGAAATATTCCCGGCAAAACAAGAGTAGCTTCGCTGGCCGTGTATGACGAAGTTCAGGCTCTGAATTTCGACACGGCAAATAATTATGCATTATTTTTATTCTTATTCAGTTTCCTGATTCTCCTCGTAATTTATAGCGTAAACCGTGAACCCCTGAAATGGAAAAGATTCTGATCGAACTATCCATTACGAAAACAATACATACCGCGGATGGCAATGAGATCCTCGATATAGGTTTGACAATTCCTGAATATGGCTTTGTTACTCTTTTCGGTAAATCAGGTGTTGGAAAAACGACTCTTTTACGGATCATCGCAGGCTTAATAAAACCCGATAGCGGATATGTTAAAGTCGGAAATGAGATTTGGTTCGACAGCACAAAGAAAATAAACATCAAACCTCAGCAACGAAATATTGGATTCGTGTTTCAGGATTATGCCTTGTTCCCGAATATGACTGTTAAAGAGCATCTTTTATATGCCCAGCCGCAAATAGAGCAAGGCTATGTTTCAGAATTATTAGACACTTTTCATCTCAAAGGTCTGTGCCAGAGAAAACCTGATAAACTTTCTGGCGGGCAGCAACAGCGCCTGGCAGTTGCAAGAGCCTTAGCGCAAAAGCCACGGATCTTATTACTAGATGAGCCTTTATCATCGCTCGACAGCGAGACCAGAGACATTCTGCAATCTGAGCTATTTCAGGCACATAAAAATTTTCATGCTACAACTTTATTGGTTAGTCATGATAAGGCTGAAGTTGTTAAACTGTCTGACTATGTTTATATCATTGAAAAGGGCAGAATACAAAAACAAGGAAATCCAATTGAACTTTTTGGGTAACAAAACCATCTGCTTTTCAATAATAATGAGGTTTTTACTTTAATTTTGCGCTATCCATACGTGAAAGAACGGGGACAGATAGCATTAAACCAGATAGAAACTCATGATCGATTCGCACATTTATAATCCAAAAAGTCAGAAATACTATGTAAGGAAATACCTTGAAGGGATTAAAGACCAACTAAAAGGCAGAAAGGTTATTGACATTCCGGCGGGTAACGGAGCTACTACCGAGATACTGCTCGGGGCCGGGGCCGATGTTGAGGCCTTCGACCTGTTTCCCGAATATTTCATGCTGAAGGGGATGGAGTGTAAACGAGCCGACATTACCGAAAGTATCCCGCTGCCAAACGGTTACGCCGACTGGGTAACTTGTCAGGAAGGCATAGAGCATTTCAGCGATCAGGCGCGCACATTCAGGGAGATTAACCGTGTGCTGAAAAAACACGGCAGGCTGCTTCTTACTACTCCCAGCTATTCCAATCTCTCGGCAAAGTTAAGTTACCTCCTGTTCGAGAGCGAGACAAATAAACAGATGCCCCCGAATGAAATTGACGATATATGGATGGCCGACCATTCGGGAAGTAAGGAGATTTACCACGGGCATATTTTTATGATAGGGCTGCAAAAGCTCAGGATACTGGCCAAACTCAGCGGATTCAGGATCAAAGAAATACGTTACATGAGGCTGAGCAAAGGCTCCCTGGCACTGTTTCCTTTCATCTATCCCCTCATATGGATCAGTTCATGGCTGAGGTATTACAGGAACCTGAAAAAAAACCCGGGGATCGCGATGCAGCTGAAAAAAGAAGTTTACCTTGAACAGCTCAGAATCAATCTCAGCGCCAGAAACCTTCTGAATAAACATACTTTTATTATTTTTGAAAAAATGCATGATTCAAGCGAAGTGAATCTCGGCGTTGAAAGCGTAGTCAGGCCTTTTGGGCAGATCATGTGATGGCAGAAAACAGTATGAAAAAGTTAATCTATAAGATTGTGATCGCCCTGTTTCTCTTTACAGGCGTTGCAAACCCGGGTACATTTGCCCAGGGCCTGTATAATAACACAAGCTTTGCGATTGTAAGCTGGAAGGGGAATTTGTTCAGCGGAATGCAGACTGTTTTCGGATATAAATTCAATCCTCACCTGGGTCTTGGAGGAGGCGTCGGCATTGAACGTCTCAGGAATCTGCCTACCTACAGCTATTATAAGGCCAATTTTACACTTTTACCTGTATTTGCAGAATTGAGATACACCGTGCTAAAGACGAGATTTTCACCTGTTATCGCAATTCAGGGTGGATATAAAGTACTTATTAACACACCCTCGTCGCAGATGGAAGAATGGATGAAATGGGTATACCCGCCCTATGCATGGAACTATTATTACAATTACGATACCTACCTCAGGGGGGGGCTGTTTGCAAACCTTGAGATCGGTGTTAACGCAAAGATCTATAAGCGTTTCGGGCTATATGCCTCCGTCGATTTTTCAATCTGGTCGGTTTCAGGCGAAAATCATTACTGGGTGTACAATGCTACATCTACAATTTACGGTAAAACCACCGCAATCATCACCGAATATCTTACTCCCATAATGGCCTACCAGCAGCTATTCCTGTTCAGGCTGGGTTTCACATTCTAGAATTATTAATGCAGCTCACCCGAGCCTGACACTACCTCCCGGTATTCATCAGAAAACCTTTCTTGCAAAATTTTTCACAGTTTTGAGTGTCACTTCAGGCGCTTCAATGTATCCCATATGCCCGCAGTCGCGCAGAATAAGGCTTTCGCTTACAGCTGGCAGAGAGATCATGTCCCACAACTTTGCTACCGGAGCTCTGGAATCCTTTAATCCCAGAATAAACAGAACCGGAAGTTTTGTCGACCTCAGCAAGGCTGTCTGATCCCCGCGTTCCTGCATTCCTTTCAAAGCTGCTATAATTCCTTCACGGGGAATCTCCCCCGCACACCACTTAAGAAATTCTATTTCCTTGCTGAATTTTTCGTGTACATCTTCAGGAAAAAGACCCGGAATAAACATGGAAAGAAAACTGAACCGGTCCTTTCTTACCAACTCTATAGTGCGGCTGCGATTTCGCCTATCATCCGGCGAATCGGCAAAACAATGGGAATGGAACAACCCGAAACCTTTCAGCATCCCCGGGTATTTTGCCGCAAAGGCTAGTGCTACAAAACCTCCCATGGAATGCCCAATGAGCAGACATTTTTTTATTTTCAGATTTTTAAGGACTGCGGATATCGAATCTGCGAGGAGTTCCATGGTATGTGTTCCAGCGATACATTCGCTTTTCCCATGGCCGGGAAGGTCTATGCAGATCAGTCTGTAGTCCTTCGAAAGTTTTGCAGAAAAATGTTTCCATATCCGGAGATCCTCGGTGAACCCGTGCAGAAGAACGATTGTGTCTCCTCTCCCTTTATCTGTATAGTGGATCTCTTTGTTTTTAAATTTTGTATAGGCCATAGTGTATCTGTTATCTCCAAACGTAAATGTAGTGCTTTTCTATAAAAAGCAATGAAGATGAAAAAATAAACTCACAAATGGCTGTTGGCAAAAATGCTGATCGATGATTCATTCATCATGGTCTATAAAAACGGGGAACGTATCATACAATAAAATAATTTGCTTTTACCATGTATTTTACCTATCTTTGATGCGTGAATTTTTTTTTTCGAACTTCAAAATCCTCTGATATGAAAACTCGCACTTTTATTTCTTTGCTTATATTGATTGCCATTCCCCTGGTATATCTCACTTCCTGTAACAAGGTCAAGGAACTGACTTCTGTTAATGTTACTATGAAAATGCCCCGTCAGCATTTCACATACTCCGAGACCAAGCTAAAAACGGGAGAAATAATCCTTTATTCCGGCATGGTGACGGTAAATCTTGACAGCATCCTGAGTGCCAATGGCCTGCCCTCAGGGATTATTCAGACTACTACATTTACTTCACTTTCGGTAACTATTAACGTGCCGGCCGACTCAACTTTCCATTGGCTTAGTTCGATGCGGGCTGTCATTTCCGCAAACCAGAATTTTCAGCCTCAGAATGAGATTGGCAACGTAACAAATACCGATCCGAATGCGAAGACAGTGTTTGTTACATTAAACAACATAAACATCCGTCCTTATCTCTCACAGCCCAGTTTTTATATTCGGCTTTACGCTGTTCTGAACGGGCCTTTGCCCGCTGTTACTGTCGGCATGTTCCTCGACGGAACCGTTCAGCTCCTGATTGCACCTGTATAGGGCAAAGAAATTGATTGTGGCAGCCGTGGACTAAGAGACACGAAATGAAAAAAATCATACGCCTGTTAGCCTTACTGGCTGCTGTTGGAGCTATTGTTTCATGCAAACCGGGCAAGAGCCCCGGCAGCTCCGATGCCCTTGTGTCACATATCGATTCAACTGTACAGGCGGGCGATGATTTTTTCCTGTTCGCAAACGGGAAATGGTTCAAGGCAAATCCGATTCCACCCAGCGAGCAGTCTAACGGCCTCTGGCAACTTATCCAGGACACTATCAACGCCCAGATACTCAACATCTGTGAATCTTCCGCCGCTCTCAAAGAAGCACCCAAAGGCAGTAACAAGCAGAAAATAGGAGATTTTTTCTTTTCAGGGATGGACAGCGTGAACCTTAACATAAGGGGACTTGCCGGCCTGAAAGAGGATTTAATCCGCATTGATGCAATCAAAGACATTAAAGGATTAGTGTTAGAAGCCGCTTATATCCATTCGGTTGCCGGCTCCCCTCTTTTCAGTTTTTATGTAGGGCAGGACGACAGAATCAGCAGCAAACATGCCATTTTTATCAGCCAGGGAGGTTTGAGCCTGCCCGATCGGAGTTTTTATTTTGACAAAGATCCCAGGGCTGTGATGATACGGGAAAAATTCACAGAGCATCTTACCAGAATGTATAAACTCATGGGGTATACCGAAGCTGCCGCAACACATGCAGCAGAGCGCAACATGAAGCTGGAAACCGCGCTGGCCAAAGTATCCCGGAAACGTGAGGACACCCGCGATCCACTGAAGAATTACAATAAGATTCCATTTGCAAAGCTAAAAACTTCAATGCCCAATTTTGACTGGGACCTTTTCGTTCAAAACGCCGGATTGTCAAATGTTGATACTGTTATCACAGGCCAGCCGGAGTTCCTGACTGCCGAAAACGGGTATCTTAAATCCTTTCCTCTTGCTGATTGGAAGAATTACCTGAAGTTTCAGCTCATCAGGAGTCTTTCGCGATATCTTGACGACAAAACCTATCTCGAATCGTTCAGTTTTTATTCAACGGTGCTAAGGGGTGTAAAAGAGCCTAAACCCAGGTGGAAGAGAGTTGTTGAGCAGACCGACCAGTCTCTCGGAGAGTTACTCGGACAGGTTTACGTGGCTGAATATCTGCCGAAAGGCACTAAGGAAAAACTCCTGGAGATTGGAAAAGCTATCATGGATGTATATCCAGAAAGAATCAAGAACCTTGACTGGATGAGCGATGCAACCAAACAAAAAGCGCTGAAAAAATTGGGCACTGTGATCCTCAAGGTTGGATACCCCGACAAATGGAAAGATCTGAGTTCTCTGCAGTTCGACCGCAGCTCGTATGTGAAAAACGCCATGAATGCCAACAAATGGGAGTTTGCTTATAACATCTCGAAATTCGGAAAACCGGTTGACCGTGCAGAATGGGATATGGAACCCCAGACCTATAATGCGTACTATAATCCATCGAATAATGAGATCGTGATTCCCGGCTGTAACATAATTGTTCCAGGCTATGAACGGGTGATGGCGGATGACGCTCTGTTATATTCAATCATAGGGGGATCAACATTCGGCCATGAGATAACCCATGGTTTTGACGACCAGGGTTGCAAGTATAATGAATACGGCAACCTGCACAACTGGTGGTCTAAAGAAGATAGTATCAGGTTTTTCGCAAGAACAAAACTAATCGTTGAGCAGTTCAACGGGTATATTGCAGTAGACAATCTGCATATCAACGGAGAGCTTACCCAGGGAGAGAACATTGCCGATCTGGCTGGTGTGATCATGGGTTATGAAGCTTTTAAAAAAACTTCGCAATTTAAAAACAAGGTTCTGATTTCAGGGCTGAATCCCGACCAGAGATATTTCCTGGGGTATGGACTGGCATGGATGATCAACTCGCGGCCGGAAGCTATTGCAAATCAGGTAAGAAGCGATGAACATTCACCAGCGAAATTCAGGGTCATCGGCCCGCTATCTGATATTCCTGAGTTTTACGCTACATTCAATATTAAGCAGGGAAATGCCATGTGGAGACCCGACAGCCTGAGGGTGAAAATCTGGTAATCGCGATCATATTATTTAAATTTGATTTCATTTTTTAGTTTCATTCATTATTTGATGTATTTTTGAGCCGTTTTGGGCTTTGGCCCGTAGCAAAAAAGTCATGAACGAAACTGAACCGGATGCCGGAAAAACAACCTATAATAGAAAAACCGCCTAAAAAACTGACTGTCTATCTTCTTGGACTTCTGAATCCGGCAAGGATTATACGGGCAGTAAAATTCCATCGTAAACAGAAAAAATACTGTAAAGCGAGCCATGACTTGGAGCTGAGGCTTTATGCCGAGATGCTTTCGAACGATATGCTTCATTACGGCTATTTCGAGGATGTTGACACGGAACCCGAAAAACTTTCGTTTAATGATGTTGAAAATGCACAGATCAGGTATGCAGAGAAACTGATCAGTCACATGCACGACAAATTCCTGCCTGTTCTCGACATCGGTTGCGGCATAGGGGGCATTGCAAACCTGATCCACAAACACGGATATCAGGTTGAGGTCCTTACTCCCAACATCGGCCAGATCACTTATGTAAGAAAGCATTACCCGGATTTGTCTTCCCATAATCTGAAATTCGAAGATTTCAGGACTGAGAAAAAATATGGCACTCTGCTGAATGCTGAATCATTTCAATATATCGACATGAAAAAGGCTTTTGAGAAAGCCGGTGAGATCATAGCTCCTGAAGGGAGATGGATCATTGCCGATTACTTCTCGATTCAGCAGTTTCCCGATAAAAAATATCAAAAAAAATTTGAAGTGTTTGAGAAGATGGTCGGCGAGCACGGGTGGAAAATTATTTATCAGGAAGACATCACATTCCACGTTCTGCCAACTCTTAAATTTGCAAACATGTATGTGACCCGTATAGTGAACCCTTTACTGCTATACCTTGAGGATAAACTACTGGTCAAACTGGCATGGCTGCATCATCTCACCCGTGAGATCAGGGATAAACTTTCGAAAAAACTAACAAAAGAGTTTTCGAAACTTGACACTGCAGCTTTTATTTCAGAAAAAAAATACATGATCCTGGTTCTGACCAAACAATGACAAAGCCTGTCGGCCTTTTATAGCTAAAAGGGGCTGCATTCAAGACGCGTAAACTTTATTTCTTTTGTTGTCATTGCAGGGCAGTCCTGCTGACGGTTCCTGCCGAAGATTTGCATGCTGGAAAATTCAAGGATAATGCTGATTTCATGTGCACCTCCTGTTCCGACAAGGTTCCCCGACAACATAAGATCATAGCTGTACATAAACTTAACCACGGCCTGATCAGAAATAAAACACCTGTATCCTGCGAGTATCATCAGCGACGATGTGGAACTGCTTACTGCTGTTGATTGGTAGTAACAGCCAAGGTAAATATTATATTTCAGCGCATTAATTCCAGCCTGGATTGAACTCAGGCTATTTTGATTCTGATAAAGTATGCCGGGATTTATTTTAAGGGCGTCGTTGAAACCCTTAACAGGTGGCCTCCCGGAGCTCTCATTTCCCAATATTAAAATGAGGTCAAGATGACCGACATACTTTCTGGGAAGACGTGCCTTGTCAATATTGTAAAACGATTCCTCGGGTTCAAAAAAATGGTCCACTGCAAAACCTGCAGTGCCCACCATCATCCCTTCAAGCGCTGAAAACTGGAGCAGGCCACCTGCTCCAAAGTCCGGGAACAGCCTTCTCTGATCGTCGGGAGGAGGCAGGTTGGTATTGTAAATATTCCCATACTTATCATTCAGCTGATCACTGAAAACAAAATCGCTCCAGTTCATGCGTTTCTGCACTATTCCAGCTTTAACTCCGACCTGACTGGTAAGGTTTGAGGTGATGGGTATTCGCACCGACATTGTCAGGGCTGCCGAAAGATTTTTGATAAACCCAAACGATTCATTATCAGAGTTGACAATCAAGCCCAACCCGCCTGCCCCAGGCAGGCTGCGATCACCCAGATCGGTCGAAAAATACATTGTCTTATAATCGACAGGAAGGTTTGGCCATTGGTCCCGGTATGAGAACCTGGCCCTGAGACCCAAATTCAAGCCGGTAAACGCCGGATTATAATAAATGGGCGTATTCAGCCACTGCGAATAATTCGGATCCTGGCAGAATGCAACAAGGCCATTGGTCACTAATCCTGAAACAAAGACCAGAGCATACAAAAACCGTTTCATATATTCGTTTTTAGTGATAATGAATTATCTGATCAATGTCACCGTTCCCATAGTTTTACCTTCTCCATGGCCGATATCCGAGCCTGTCCATACGCTGCCATCCCTGAACACTGCATAGACTTTCCACATATATGTGCCCTGAGGCATGGGTGAGCCTTTATAGGAACCATCCCAGGTTTCAACGGGCTTACCTGATTCATCAAGTTTATAAGATTCCCATATAAGATGTCCCCAGGAATCATAAACCTCTATTTTGTATTCTTTGAGGTCGGTTCCGGCCGGCTTGAATACATTGGCTACTGAAACATCGGCAGAGGGGGCAAAGGCGTTTGGTATATATAGTCCTTTAAACTTCATCTCATATAAATAAAAGGAAGTGTCAATACAATTATACTGGTTAGAAGCAACAAGGCGTATCCGGTAAGTGCCCTCTGAGTTGTAAACCACGAGAGGGTTTTCTTCGCGGGAGCTCTGTCCGTCGCCAAAATCCCAGTCCCAGACGTCTGCATCTTGCGACTGGTTTATCATTCTCAACCGGGAAGTTCGCTCATACATATTCTCAAGTACTGTGAATTTGGCTATAGTATTGTACACGTTAAGGATTAACTCGTTGGAATACACATTAATAGGATTTGCGAATTTGTCGCTTGAAGTAAGCTGGCAAGAGATCACATCGCCGGTTTTGAGATCATGGTCATAGTATCTGAGACTATTTAAACCGATCAGGATACCATTCTTTCTCCAGCGATAAGCGGGGTTCAGTCCCTGGTTTACAACTTTTGCCGTGAACCCGACCAGGACTCCTTCGCAAATCGGGTTTTTATCAACAGTTATAGCAATTCCCGGAGTGATCCCGGCTGACTTATTGACGATTACAAGGCCCACTTTGATATTCATACAACCCTTGGGGTTGATGGCCAGAACAGTAAAATAATAGATCCCGCTTTTTTTCCATTCTATAAGAATAGCAGGCCCTGTGTTGGGTGAATGCCAGATGACTTCATCTGTCGTTGCCTGAACAGAGAGAGTATAGTCTGTGTAGATAGTCCATTCGTAGGTTTCTCCCGGCACTTCAACCACACCAAGAGAAACTTGTTCTCCTGCGGTGATCTGAACGCCTTGCGCAGAGATAAGAGTCACCTTCAGAATAGCCAGTACACAAACCAGCCATACGCGATAAATCGTAGTTAAAAACCTCATCGATACCAAAGATCAATGGTGTTAATAATAAAATCAGTCCCTTAAAGGGTTATCTAAATGCTTTTATATGTCTCTCTTTCCCGTCCGGCCGGAATCAATTCCGGCCAGACCATCAAACAAAAAATTAAGACAAAGCAAAATTCTTCTCACTCATCCGCTGAAGATAAGGATTAGGGGTTCTTCGTGATGAACGGACCAACGGCTGGATCAGGAGTAATGATCGGACGAGCCTTAAGTGTAATGGGCAGGGTCTTACCAAATGCAAGTTCGTCGTTGCAGTCGGTTTCGCTTATAACGTCATTGAGTGTTGCTGCTCCAACATGGATAACACCATCAACACTTATAGTTATAGAAAGGTCGGCAAGGTTTTCAAAATGGTGATTATCGATATTGATTTTCACATAAAGTTTTGAGCTGCCGGTAAAGGCGGAAGTATGTGCATCCGTTGAAGTGGCGATATTTCCTGCGATGGTAGTAGTATGAGTGGTTGCGAATGCTGAGTCGGCACTCCAGGTAACACTTGCCAGGGTCTGTATAGCGTCGAGACCGCCTATCTTAAACGAAGGAACCCAGTCGCCGGTATAGTTCTTTGGAGTAACTCTTGCATAGATCGTATTCACTCCGTACTGGTAGTTGACAGTTGGATTAGTGCCCGGCGTGACTGTTGCTGAGCTGACATCTGCAGCACAATATTTGTCGGTACCGTTATATACATTTACTGCGAGGAGGAACTTGTTGATAGGCTTCACTTCCCATACTTTCATGTTCATGGCATTGCAAACTCCGGCATTGCTCCCGGCGAATTTTATGACCAGGTAATACGGGTTTGTCATTCCGTTAACGATAGCCTGAGCCGTCCAGGTGATCGAAATTGAATTCTGTCCGGCTGCAGGAGCGTTATAGGTGCCTGTTGCTACGATCTCACCCCCGTTATTGGGAACAACACCGGTCGCGTTCAGCAGGTCAACATTTGTAGTTACATACCAGGTGTACTGGCCTGCAGAGCTTAAGAAAGGCGGATCATTTACTGTAACGGTGTAAGTGTATGGACTACCGGCAGCAGGTGCAAGAGGTCCCTGGGTACAGTTTGGCTGTGCGTAGGCAGTCGTGAGGCCGCTTATCACAAGCAGAACGAGAAGTAGAAATTGCTTTTTCATACGATTGTTTTTTTAAGGTTTAATTCTAATATTGTTTTTTGTTTTGTTTGTTTTGATATCACTTTTTTGGGTGTTTTTCATTTTCTCATTGTTTTTTTCATAAGCGTTGGTTTTTATTATTATCTGGTTTTAAAAATTTCTTGTAATATCAGGGCGGGCGTGCACAATAACTTCAACAACACGTCGCTGGGCCGATGGTGTAAGATTTCCTGCAAGGTCTTCGAGCCAGTAGATAATTGTGCTTGTTCCAAGCGGGAATAGGATATCCTGAGGATAATTGGAGATCTTACCGGCACCTGTGATTATAGCACCGCCCACAAGGTTAATGCTCCAGTGAAGGATCAGGTTTGCAGGGGGTGTACAGTTATCTGAGAAGAGGGCCGGGTTCAGGTCAAACGTAGTCTGACCTTTATGAAAAGTATACCAGTCGGGCCTGACAGGAATGAAATCACCGGCAAAATTCCAGAAGGCCTGAATGATGTCCTGAACGCAAAAGTGCACTGCTCCCGAATTGTTCAGGAAAACCGGAGGAGTGTGGTCGCCTACCGTCACTGCTGCTGTAGTTGTAGAAGTACAACCGGCGGCATTTGCCGTTATCGTAAAAATAGTTGTATTAAATACCTGGGGAGCAGAGCTGTATAGGGTTCCTGTGACCGGGTTAGACGTTCCACTGGCCGGGATCCCGGTTAAAACAGTCGTGTTATCCCTGGTCCAGGAGAATGTAGTTCCGGGGACATTATTTGGGTTCGTGATGACAATCGGAGTAATAGCCGCCCGTGGGCAGGTTGTTTGGGATGCAGGAGTTGCAGCAACGGCAGGCTCAACACAACCGCTGAGCACAACCACATCATCAATATAATTGTAGGCATCGGTGTTAACGCTGCCATTTCCCTGGGTTGGGGTATTTGACGACATGATCCACCTTATGTATAATGAGGGCTGGTTGTTGCAAACCACAGGCAAAGTGGTTGTTACAAGAGAATCCCATTGGTTCCCTTTACGGATATCGAAGCTGGCTAAGTGAGTCCAGGCGCCCCCGCCTCCTATACGGTACTCGACGTTCCAATCCCTGGGCCCGAAATCCTGCGGATGGTGTGATTTGCTTTTTGACCTTATAGTAAGCTGACTGTATGATAAAGTTGAAAATTCAACCTGCCAGCTTTTGACATTAGCCCCGTTTTCCCATTGCTGGGCACCTGCGCAATTTGTTGTGAATCCCTGATAATCGAATTTCGGAATTCCGGCTCCTCCCCTGGTGCCAATGTATTTTAGGAGGTTAGCAGGAATACCTCCGTCGGCAATGGAATCATCAGGATTATTAGGAAAATCCCATTTTACAATAAGGGTCTGGGCAGAACCTGTAAAACAAGAGAATATAAGTAACGCTACTGTTATAAAAGCAAGTCGGGCTTTACATGAAAAAAAATCATGAAGCCGAAGTGGCCTGCCTGAGGGAATAATCAAACCTATATCCATCAATACTATACCAGCAAAGTGAATTGTAATTGAGGTGTCGGTAATTCAGTCCCTGTAAGGCAAAAAGCATGCCGCCAGGGACAAACAGACGAAATAAACCCGCATATCTTCACTTACCTTCTGAAAATCAGGATAAAGAAAAAACAGGGCCTGCTGGATAAACGCCCAATGAAAATTCAGAGCAAATAAAATGCAGAAAAAAAATCGCACAGTTGTGCGGTTCCGGAACGATACAATTAAAAGGATTTAATGGAAAACCGGGGTTCAGTTTACATCTCGCTTTTGCCGATCAGGATATTGAATTTCTTCATTTTCCTGATCAGGGCATCACGTGATATTCCGAGCAATTCTGCTGCCTGCCTCTGATTGAAATCTGTAGTTTTCAGAGCCTGGTGAATCATTAAAGATTCATGCTCGTAAAGGTTCAGGGCTATCTGTTCCGAGCCTGTGGGCAATTTCACAGATTTTATTATTGGAAAATCATTGATCCCAAGGCTCTCTCCTTTTGAAAGGATGACAGCCCTTTCGACCATATTCCTGAGCTCCCGCACATTTCCCGGAAAGATGTATTTCTTTAATTCGGGTAACAGGGCTGTATCAATCGATCGTACAGGCAAATTGGTTTTCCTTGAGAAATCTTCAACGAAAAAATTCAGGAGAGGCTCAATATCTTCTTTTCTTTCACGAAGAGGAGGGATATGAATATGCAAGGTGTTCAGACGATGCAAAAGATCCAGTCTGAATTTTTTTTCATCGACAAGTTTATCAATTTCATGATTCGTTGCCGATATGATCCTGAAATCAGTGGAGATCTGATTTGTATCCCCCACTCTTGTGATCCTCTTCTCCTCAATGGCACGCAACATTTTTGCCTGGAGGTTCATGGGCATGTCGGCAATTTCATCAAAAAACAATGTTCCCTGGTCACAGATCTCAAAGAATCCTTTTTTATCATAGACAGCTCCGGTAAAAGATCCTTGTTTATGCCCGAAAAACTCACTTTCCATCAGTGATTCGCTTATTGAACTCGAGTTGACAGTGCACAAGATATTTTCTTTCCTGCTACTTGCGAAATGAATGATCCTGGCGATGTTTTCCTTGCCGGTTCCGCTCTCTCCTGTAATGAGCACATTGGTATCGGGAAAGTCAGCAGCTTTCATGGCAAGTTCCAGCACGCTTAATATCTGTTGACTTGCGCCTATAAGGTGCCTGTCGATTTTCTCGGCAAGGGATTGTGATATCAGCGAATTCCGTTCCTCCAACTGTCTGAGTTTTTGCTGAAGCTGCATGAATCTCCTGGTCCTTTCAATGGCGATTTGGATATCGGCCAGTCTGAAAGGCTTCCTTAGGTAGTCAATGGCTCCCAGTCGCATCGCCTTAATCACTGTGTCCATATCGCCATGAGCAGAAACCACAATGACTTCCAGTGTGTGATATTTTCCAATAACTTCTTTAAGAATGTCAAGTCCGTTTATACCGGGCAAACGAACATCAAGTATTAGCAGGTCTATTAAATGTTGCTGCAAGATATCAAGGCCCTGAGGACCTGTATTGGCAATAAAAGGATTAAACCCTGAATTTTTAAAAAATTCAGCCAGTTCCTGTGAAAACTGCTGTTCATCATCTATAATCAGAACATTTATTTTGTCCTTCACAGAGATTTGTTTGTATTTGCTGTCTGCTTCCATAGATCTGGTCATTCCTGTTACTTCTATCCCTGATCCTTTTCAGAGGTCAGCCCAACCTTATCTCCAGTATTAAAAGGAAGCGAGATAATTACTTTGGTCCACCTTGAATACTCGCTATCAATCTCTATATTACCATTCAGTTCCCTTATGATCCCAAAGGAAATAGAGAGCCCGAGGCCTGTTCCCTTTCCGACTTTTTTTGTTGTATGAAACGGAAGCATTATCTTGTCCAGATCTGTCGATTGTATTCCCATCCCGTTATCCAGTACTTCAATAAAAAGCTGGTATTTATCTGCGTAGGTTTTAATATTGATCAGCCCATTAAAACCGGTTTTTACATCCTCTTTTTTTTCAACAATTGCATCCCGTGAATTCAGGAGCAGATTCAGGATCACCTGTTCAAATTTATTGGGGTTTCCGGTTATTCTTTGTACATTTTCTCCTAACTGCAATTCCAGCGATATAATTGAATCCCTGAGCTGGTTTTCGATCATGGAGACGGCATTTCCTATGACGTCATGAATATCAAATTCGACTGGAAGAAAATCGTGCTCTGCCCTTGAGAACGTTTTAATATGATCAATGATATGCGTTATTCTGGAAATATTATTGAAAATCAGCTTTGCTTTGATATCAAAATATTCAGTGTCGACAGAGTTCCTTTTACTTATCTCTGCTAAAAGATTATCGAGGCCAAGCGAAATAATGTTTAACGGCTGGTTGATCTCATGGGCTATCCCTGTTGCCATTTCCCCGATGCTGGCAAGTCGTTCAGTATGGATCATCTTCTGCTGGATTATTTTCCTTCGGGAAATGTCCCTGATCACTGCCATCAGAGCAAATGGTTTTTGGTGGTTATCAATGATCAGTTTAAGACTTATTTCGCAGGCTGTCCGGGTCTGGTCCGAGCGTGTTATCTCAATCTCCATATCGTACACCGGACCTAGGTGTATTGTATTCTGGATCACCTCCTGAACCTTTGTCTGCTGATCAGGAGGGAAGAGCGCAGAGATATTCTTTCCTATAAAATCCTCTTTTTTTGTAAGACCGAAAATCTCTGAAGTTGCATGGGATATTTCTCTGATCAAACTCAAAGTATCCATAACTATGATCCCTTCGGGCGAGGCATTGAGCAGAATGCGGTATAATTTTTCCGATTCAAGAATTTTTTGTTTCTGCCGGTGAAGGTCAAGTAATACTTTGACTTTATTAATGATCAGATTGGGTCGCAACGGCTTGAAAATGTAATCTATAACGCCGGTGTCGTATATTTTTTCCAACTCGGAATCATTACAAGGATAAGCAGTAATGAAAATGATCGGAATAAGATCCCTGTCCTTGTCACTGAGTATATGGGAGGCAAGTTCAAGCCCGCCCATTTCCGGCATATGAACATCGACAAGTGCGAGTGCTATTTCTTTTCCCCTGATTTTTTCAAGTGCTTCTTTTCCTGAGAAGGCTCTTATAATATTCGCATTCAAATGCCTGAGGATTGTTTCAAGCAATTCGACATTGGACTCAATATCGTCGACAATAAGAATGTAAGGATCACTCTCGGACTTCATTTTATAAAGGTACTTATTTTATTTTTATTTTGAATTAATTATTTCATTAATACAATGTTACCCTATAGAGTATCATCTACCATAATCTGGAATTTATAGCTTTTACATCCATTTATGCCAATTAAATCCTTATTTTAGCAGATAAATCATGAATTCTATGCAACGGAAAATCGTTCACTTGTGGCTCTTATGCTTTACCATGCTCTTTCTGATTAATTTAACGATTGTAGGCCAAAACGTCGCCCAGTGGAGAGGCGCCGAACGCAGAGGAATTTATCATGACCCTTCTTTACAGAATTTCTGGCCGCCAGAAGGTCCTGTCATGGCCTGGGCGAGCACAGAAATAGGGAATGGCTATGGCTCTCCCTCCTTTCACGAGAACCAGATCTTCATCTGCGGCGAAGTGGATTCTACAGCCTATCTCTTTGCTCTTGACCTCGGAGGAAAAATTCTCTGGAAAACCTCGTTTGGCAAGGAATGGACCAAGACCTTCCAGGGTTCCCGCATGACCCCGACCATTCATGAAGGAATGATCTATGTTAGTTCAGGAATTGGAAATATTGCTTGCATAGAGCTTAAAACAGGCAAACTTATCTGGATAGTGAACCGGACTGAGCTTCATGGCGTCCTGCCCCTGCATGGGCATTCCGAATCGCCTCTGGTTGAAGGGGACATGGTTTTTTTCATGCCGGGCGGACGGGACACCAACGTGGTTGCTTTAAACCGCCTCACCGGGAAGATCATCTGGATATGCAAAGGAAGGGGCGAAAAGCCTGCTTATAATTCCCCCCTGCTTATAAAGTTTGCGGAACGATCGGTACTTGTTGTTTTTTCTGCCTATTCCCTCTTAGGGATAGATGCTAAATCGGGAGAACTGCTCTGGGTTCACGAGCAGGTCAACACCCCTCTGGCCGAGAGAAAACCGGGAAACGGCGACACTCACAGCAATACCGTATGGTATGAATCCGGATTTATTTATTATATCGCAGGCGACGGGAACGGAGCTGTAAAACTGGCGCTTGAGAACCAGGGCCGGACCGTTCGCCAGATATGGAGGAATCCAGGGGTCGACAATTATATGGGAGGCTTCATTATCCAGGGAGAAAAAATCTACAGCTGTTCCGATAACCGGAAGTCGCTGCTATGCATTGACACTAAAACAGGGACTATTCTGGACTCGCTCAAATGTGGTACCGGCGCAATCATCTCCGACGGTAAAATGCTTTACTATTATAATCAAAAGGGAGAGATTCAGCTTATCAATCCGGATAAGGGGAAGATGGACATTGTAAGCTTTTTCAGAGTTCCCAAAGGGACTAAAGAACATTTCTCCCATCCTGTTATTGACAGGGGAAATCTCTACATCAGGCACGGCAAAGCCCTGATGGTATTCAGGATTATCCAGCAGGATTAAAATAACGCCGGCAAGGATATATAAATTATTTCTTACTGGTAGCCCAGAAAACGGCACCTGCAATGCCCGTAATGATCCCCGGAAGGCAAATAAGGCCAATGAAACCCATCACGATGCCTTCCCTGATATATTCGTTCAAGTGTAAGGAAGAAAGAATGTAAATGACCAGAAAAGTCATCAGGATCAGTCCGAATAACACACCAGCGAGTATTGCATAATTCGAGGATGTTCTCCAGGGATGCAACACTGCATAAAACAGTGACACCATCCCTCCTATCAGCATTGCTATTCCGGGCAGATTGTCGGTAGTACCGACAATCTGCGACCCTGCAATAAGCAACACGCCTGCGATAAAAAAGGAGATCGTGTACCAGCGGTGCATCGTATCCATAAGTAAAAGAAAATGCTTTTTCATGGCCCTGGCGCTCATCTCATAATGAATGGCACAACCGATGCAATCAGACCTGTACATACTACAACCATGAGGAAAAGGTTATACCTCACATTATAGTTTGCAAGCAGAGTCTCGTCATAATATTTGGAAACATTCTGGTCGCGGTACATGGCAATGAGTCCATTGGTTAGTTTCACCCTGGTCTGCCTCCCTTTTAAAAGGCCTATAACCACCACCAGGTTCACAACAATGATGAGGACAACAAATATAAACATCACCATAAGTGATGACTTTTCAGTGCGCGATTTTTCCACCATTCCGGAATTCACGGCAAGGGTGATCAGGTTCAAAATTATTGCTGTCAGAATAAAGATCGTATCGGTCTTTGTATTCTGCTCCAGTTCCTTTGTAATGTGATTGTGCAAATGCTCTAACATGGTTTTTGGTTTTAAGGGTTTGTAAAGATATTAAATAGCGTTCGGCGAAGCCGTAATGAGCACGCAAAAGAAATAAACAATTGGTGCGAATAACTGGCGAAATTACTTTTTATCAAACCTCTTGCAGTAGGCATCGAGCATATCCGTTTCTATCCCAAAATCTTCAATTGGAACCGGAGGCTGCCCCGCAATATCCGCTGCCATCTTGTCGATATTTTCCTTGGGCTGAAAAAGCGCTGCAACCTGTTTAGTAAGGTCAATGACTTCAAAAGAAGGATCGCTGTAGTTGAGCTCCCACTTGCTCACAATTATACTTACACCTTCTGTTTTCGCCAGTTGGGGGAGTTTGTCTTTAATCACTTTCATGAAAGATGCGACAGATCCCGTGCTGAAAATCATCAGGTGGAGAAGGTGCTGGAATGACATGGCCCCCACGCTAAGTTCCTTGATCCTGGCCGTATCATGAACTTTTTCGGCAGAATCAGACTTTTGGCGTAATCTTACAAGGTACTGTTTTAGAAGGTCTGTCCTTGACCAGGCAAAGATGATTGTACGGGAGTCGTAAGTCCCGATTTTGATCTTTCCGGATTTTTTCTGGGCATAGGCCCCGAATGAAATCACTGCGCTTAATATTAAAGTAAACGCGATAAAAATTGAAACGATAGTTCTGGTTTTTGTTTTCATTGTTTGTTTCTCCTTCTTTTTGGTTAATACATCTCAAACTTGATTTAAGTAATTTTTTCTTACTTTTGGATTGACAATCCCTCGTTCTCAAATTGTCATTGGCGAAATTAATGGCACATTGCTGATTGCATTAGAAATACGCTTGTAAAATAATTGTAAATAGTTTTACAAGAGTTTTACATACAATAACTTATAAAACACAGGAACTTTGTCCCGGAACCAGAAAGCATATTTCGAGGAACTGAAAAAAAAGATTGTGGCCATGATGCAGCAGTCATACCCGGGAATCAATCCTGACATATCGGAATGGAAGGGACAGGAAATTACTGACTTCCAGGAAGAGTTGCTCAAATGCGTAAATGCCCATATCAGCGAAAAGTGGTTTTATACTCATATGAAATCGGTGAGTAAATCCCTGCCAAGAATTGATGTTCTGAACCTTTTAAGCAAATACGCAGGGTATTTAAACTGGGATGATTTTGTATATAAAAACCAGGATCTTATCGAGGCTTCTCAAACCGGTGCCCTTGCTGCACCTGCAGTAGTTCAACCTGCACCCGACAGGTCAAACCGTTACTTTATCATCATCCCTGTGGCCACAGTATTTATCGTACTGATCTTTTTCGGAATATTCAAACTGTTCAACACCAGGGAGTATAAGTTCTGTTTTTATGATGCCGATACCAGGGAGCCTATTGTCAATACAAAAATACAGGTCCAGGTTCTACTTGATGGTGAATCTCCTGCAACGAATTATTCGGGCCCGGACGGATGTTTCTTTCTGAAAACGGATAAGAGCAAGGTAAAACTCGTGGTTTCCGCACCGTATTACCAGAGCGACACCATCACACGCATTGTTGAGAAGCTCAACCTGAATGAAATTGTAAACCTTCATGCCAACGACTACGCCCTGATGATCCATTATTTTTCACAAATGAAAGTAGATGACTGGGCAAAAAGAAGAGCCAGGCTTGAGAACATGATCGACGACGGGGCCATGATATACAAGGTGTACAGTGAAAAGAATGTAGCTGGCGGTATGGAACTTCTGAACAAGCAGGAATTTATTGATAAACTGAGCATGCCATCGGGCAGCCTGAAAAATATTGAAATCCTTGATACCAGGTTAAGGGATGGAAGGATCACCGTATTGAGGTTCAGGGTAAAAACATCGTCATGAGAAGGTTTTTTCAAATATCGGCAGTGATTCTCGTTTACTTTATTGTATGCGGAAAAAGCTGTGACAGCAACGAGCAGTTTACGCGTGAACAGGAAAAAAACCGGGCCACAAGGGACCGGGACAGCATTACATCAGTATTTCAATCAGACAGCCTGGATCAGCCTGCCCTGAGAGCTTTTGAGGCAACGGCCTGTATAAAGCTGGGCGATCTGCGCGATTACCTGAAAGTGATGAATGACAGTACTGCCGACAAGGCTTTTAAGGAAAAGGCGGGAGCAATGGCCCTGGCTTTGTGTTATCCTGGGAAAGAAGTAACAGCCCGGATGAAAGGAGTTGTTGTCGATTCTATCAGGGTTTTCAAAACTCTTCAACGCCTCAGCGATAGCGTTTATTACGGCCAGTTATCTTTTATGGCCGCAATGCCAGATGCCAGGCAGGCCGTCAGGAATCATTCTCAGGCAAAGACAAAGTTTGCCGATATCTTTGCTTTAAAGCAGGATAAAGTCTTCGGCCGGGATACCTTAAAAATATGGAATGTCCTGATAGGGGATATCAGGTAGGTTTACTCCTTTAGCCTTTCTTTTCCGGGATAAGCGACATGGCGTACTCGGCCTGGGCAGTGATCGTAAAGCTCGGGTTCACACCCAGGTTTCCCTGGATTGACGAGCCATCTACTACATACATGCCGGGATATCCGTGCACCTGGAACTTACTGTCAATGACTCCCTCGTTTACCGTCTCACCCATCGGACATCCGCCCAGGATATGTGCCGTGGAAGGCACATTGAAGAGTATTTCCATGGCTGAGTTCTGTGGGATGGCATTTACTTTTTTTGCATAGCGGTTCATGACTTCCTGACCCAGGGGAATAAAAGCATTCACTTTTTTATTTCCATCATTTTTTATGGTCAGGCGGTGACTGAAAATCCCCTTTTTGAGGGTCATGCGCATGGCGTTATCGGCTGTTTGCATCACCAGAAAGATCACAGTATTTGTGGCCCAGTTCATATTGAACATCATCCGAAGGAATTTCAGAGGATGAATTATCACATTGGCCAGAAATTTCAAGGGCCTCAGAAAGTAGGGGTTCGCATTGCCTGTTGCCAGAGTTACCAACCCTTTCATTGCATTGGAACCATCGGGGTATTTCACGATCTCAATCCAGGTATCATCAGCAGGCTTGAAAATGGAACTGATCGCCAGTCCGTTATTCAGCTTTACGTTGGCGCCTGAAGCTGAGCAAAGGGTTTCTGAATTGGTACGCAGTCCTTCCCCAAGCCTGTCGCTCAGCCCCGGCATGGTTTTATAGATATGTTTCTGATGAAGCAGCAGTTTCATGGTTCCCAGCACTCCCCCCGCAACGATGAGACCTTTGGAGCGAAACACATGCTCCCCTTTCTTATTCAGACGGTGAGTATGTACCGAGTAAATCCCATTCTCATAGGTTATTTTAAACACCTGGGTTTCGGGAAGGATCTGTGCTCCATGTTTTTCGGCGAACCAGAGATAATTTTTATCGAGGGTATTTTTAGCGTTTTCCCGACAGCCTACCATACAACCCGCACATTCCTTGCAGGGGTTTCGCTGCGGGCCTTCACCATTAAAATAAGGATCACAGCCTTTTTCATTCTCATTGTAATAAACCGCCACGTATACATGGTCAAACGAATCCTCCCGGCCCATATCCCTGGCTACGTCCCTGAGGGTTTCATCTTCAACATAGAACTTCTGAAGTTTTACGCGGCCCAGCATCCGGTGAGCTTCCTCATAGAATGGCTCAAGCACAGTTTTCCAGTCATTGAACCGTTTCCATTGTTCGTGCCTGAAGAACTGGTCGGAAGGTTTCATCAGTGTATTGGCATATACCAGGCTGCCCCCTCCCACCCCTGTTCCGCTGAGGATGAAGGCATGCCTGAACAGGTCGAGTCGTTGAAATCCGTACATTCCAAACCTTGGCAACCAGAGGTATTTCCTGAGGTTCCAGTTGGTTTTTGGAAAATCTTCGGTCCTGTACCTCTTGCCTTTTTCGAGTACAAGCACTGAATATCCTTTCATGGCAAGCCGCATGGCAGAAACGCTTCCGCCAAAACCTGACCCTATAACAATGTAGTCCTGGAGCTCATTCATCCGCAGAAAAAATAAAGAAAAGTTTGCTTTGTCAGCGGCCAAAGATAGAGAAAACCAAACAAAGTTTGGTTGACATAAACGGCCGATTGAGTATCTTTGCGTTGATTTCATGAAGAAATGATCGCATAACGTATTTATTTATTTAAACTATCTCTATGAAACGTCTGATTATCTTATTGATAACCGTTTTGTTTTTCCCTCTGTTCATGCAGGCACAGACGGTTGAAATTTCTCCCTTCGGAGGCTATGTTTTTCCTGCGAGAATCAGCGTATCGGGCGGCTATGTGAGGTTTAACGGTAATGCTCAGTACGGAGGGATGGTTTCTGTGGGAGTAAGCCGGGTTATTGATGTTGATATTTTGTATAACCGGATCGACACCAAAGCTGAGCTTAATGTAATTAACTATCCTTACCAGCAGGCTCCTCTCAGCATTAATTACATGCATATTGGGTTTACAAAGAATTTCCGGATCAGTACCATGTTCTCCCCCTTCATCGGATTAAATGCAGGGGCCTGCCTGATGGCTCCAAAAAGCAGTGATTATACTGCTGAATGGTTTTTCTCGATGGGGTTAAACGGAGGGGCCAAGATTTATTTCAGCAAACGTTTCGGGATACGTTTACAAGCCCAGGCTTTGGTGCCAATTCAGGGCGCCGGATTTTGTTTCGTTATAGGTACCGGAGGATCGGGCGGAGGAGTTTCTCTGAATTCCACGATGGTGCAGTTCGGGTTTACCGGGGGGCTTATTTTCCGTCTAGGATATGTACCTGATGCGAACGCCACCAGGATAACATATTAAAGCAATCAAACATATTATAATACTTTAAATGACATCAATATGAGATTTTTTAAACTAACATTACTTGCCGCAGGGTTTCTGAGCCTGGCATCATGCTCAAAATACCCTCCTCTTTCAAGCCGTTTGCTTGAGGATCTGGCCATACTGACACAGTATGACGTAAATACAAATTTCGGGCAATACAAGACTTTCAGCATGGTAGATTCCATCAGCTACATCTCTGACAAATCAACTAAAAAAATTCTCGACGCCCAGGCAAAGGCTGTTCTTACAAGAATTGCCCAGGATCTTACTTCCAGGGGATATCAGGAGGTTGCAAAATCAACAAATCCTGATTTAGGGATCAATGTTTCGGCAATCGAAGTCACCAATGTAACTGCCTATTATCCAGGATGGTACTGGGGCTACCCCGGGTATTATCCTCCCGACTGGTGGGGATATCCCGGTAACAGTTATTATTATCCGTATTATCCAACCTATTACACTTCCTACTCTTCAGGCACTCTTTCTATCGAAATGGTAAATTTTAAAAAGATCAATCCCAAGGGGCAGATTCCGGTTGTTTGGAATGCTTTTATACGCGGATTGCTTACCGGCACTCACACAACCGTCGATATAACAAATAGCATTGACCAGTCTTTCGCTCAGACACCAGTCCTTAAAACAAGCTTATAATAACCATGAAAATTAAAAATTTATGAAGAAGATATTTTTATTTCTGATACTAAGCGTGCTTTTATCGGTCAGTGTCGTTGCCCAGGAACAATCTACATCACCCGGATATAAACCCTCGTCATATTATACTTTTGCCTGGAACACCTTGTGGACGATTGGCGATTTCAACAAATGGGTTGGTAACGGAAGTCCTGCCGGTTTTAATTTTGGCGGTCGCTATTTCATCCCGGGGACAAACTTTGCAGCCGGGTTCAACATACAATGGCAGCGCGTATGGCAGGATTATCCTCAGCAGACCTTTTACGGCGACAATGGTGTCGCACTTACAGCCGTCAATTACAGGTTTACTTGGATGGTGCCATTCCAGGCAGCAATAGATTATTATTTCATCCCTTCAAAAATGATCTCTCCATACATCAGCCTGGGTATTGGAGGCGATTATATGGAACATCATTTGCTTATACAGGAGCTTGATATTTATAAAACCTATTGGGATTTTTCTCTTACACCCGAGATTGGCGCTCTCATCAAATTTGGGGCCTTCAGTAATTTTGGAGCACAGATTGCTTTCAACTACAAATGGACCACGAACCAGATTAATTTTTCCAACAACGATAAATTCAAGAACCTCCAGATGCTGCAGCTCAGGGTTGGGCTGTGCTATTTACTGAGATAAATACGAACCTGATTAGCAAACAGCCTGTAGAATAATATCTGCAAGCGTTATTTTTAGTTTTGCAACAGGCTTAATCAGTTTATTCGATGAAACGACTGATCCCGCTTTTTCTGATCGTTATTTCCGGTCATGTTTTCCCGCAGTCCCCAGACTGGGATCAGCGTGTGGCTTTTGCCGAAAATATCAGAAGGATCAAATACTGGGCCATTATTGAAGGAGACACAACTTTCAATTGCTATTCTGATGTTGTAAGTGCGATAGAGGAAACCCTGAACCGTAAAGGGTATGAATCTAAACGCTTATTTTTTGAGCCGGGAAACGAATCCTCTTCTGAATCATGGAAGGCAAGACAGATAAAAGCCCTGGCTTCCAATGAAGCCTTTCTTGAGATCAGGGTAAGCATCCGTGCCGACAGCTCAGGGGAACGGGGGGGGCCCAGCACCCTGATGGTACAGGATGCCAGCGGAAGGGTTTACGCTCAGCACTCACTCAGGCCAGAGAATGAAAAAACCGTTGATTACACTTCAATTTCAAAGGCCTTTCTTTATTTAAAAAAGGCTGTCCCTGATTTAGCCCCCTCCATCCCATTCTATTCGAAACAAGCTACAGTGAGCGGCGCCGGGGTTGACGGTGCGGCCCGAAACTCCGTAAGGGGCATTCCCGGGTCAAGAAATCCGGTTACCAAAAAAAAACCGGCTTACCTGAACAAAGAGGGTTTTACCACATTTGAATTTGCCATATACGGCGGATATTGTTCAGGTGGCACTATTGCCGTCACCGGCGGCAAGACAATCTTCAGGCCAGGACCTGACTATGGATTGGAGTTCATGGTAAACATTTACAAAGGGTTGGATATTTCGATCGGCTACAAGCGCGAAGATACTTTTGCCAAAACTGAGGCTCAACGGTATCCCAGGGAAGGTGATCTGGCTTTGAGCAACAACTACATCCTGATTAGCAGTATATACAGGTTTTTTCATAAAAAGAGTTTTCAGCCTTATGTGGGTTTTGATTTTGGGAGTGTGAATGTTGTCATGAAAGATAAATTTTTCAGGGATGTTTGGTATTTTGCAGTCGGCGGAAGGGCCGGTTGCAACTGGTTTGTTACAAAAGTCATAGGCTTCAGGCTTCAGACCCAGTTATTATACCAGGTCCACCCCAAGGATGCACCGTTTCTTTATAGTGAAGAAATCAGGGTGATGCCATACGTAATTAATGCTGAATCAAATCTGCTTCAGTATGATGCCACGATTGGTTTATTAATAAGGCTTGGCAAATAAAGGAATAATTGAACAGCCTATGGAATCCGAAAAAGCATTAATAGCAGCTCTCGAGCGGGAACGTAAAGCCAGGCTGGATGCTGAGAAACGCTTAGAGGAAACGATTGCCGGGCGCGCTTCCGAACTTTCCTGCAACTCAGATCGGCTATCCAACATTATTATAAATATGCGGGAAGGAGTGTTGGTTGAGGACGAGAACCGGCTGATCGTGCTCATGAACGAATCATTCTGTGCTATGTTCGGTATCCCTGTTAAGCCCGAAGTCCTGATAGGAGCAGATTGCTCGGGTTCGGCAGAACAGTCAAAACATCTCTTTGAAGACCCGGAAGTGTTCGTGTCGGGGATAAATTATCTTCTGGCAAAACGCAAAAAAGTGACGGGAGAGATTCTTCGGCTGAAAGACGGGCGTACTTTGTCAAGGGATTATAACCCCATTATCATCGCGGGCGTTTACAAGGGGCACTTCTGGAAATATGTTGATATAACAAGCCGCAGGAAATATGAAGATGCCCTGAGGAGGAGTGAGGAGAAATACCGTCTGCTTATCGAGAACATCAACCTGGGGCTGCTTGAAGTGGACATGGAAGGCAAGGTTATTTATGCCAACCAGAGTTTTTGTGAGATGTCGGGTTTTGAACGGGAGGAAATGTACGGCAAAGTAGGGGAAAATATATTTACTGCTCCAAAAAACCGTGAACTTGTTGTTCAGAAAAATGAAGCCCGCAAACAGGGCATCTCTGATGCTTACGAACTGGAGATCACTAACAAAAAAGGCTTACGAAAATGGTGGCTCATATCAGGAGCTCCACTATTTAATAATGAAGGCATTCAGGTTGGTTCGACTGGGATACACCTCGACATCACTGGCAGGAAACAGCTCGAATTTACTCTCAGGGAAGCGAAGCAGATGGCTGAAGACACGGCCAAAACCAAGGAGATTTTTCTTGCCAACATGAGCCATGAGATACGAACTCCCATGAATGCCATATTAGGTCTTGGCAAGCAGCTGTTAAAGACTGAATTAAGCACATATCAGAGGTCGTTTCTGGAGTCGATTACAATCGCTGCTGACAACCTTCTGGTTATCATCAACGACATTCTCGATTTCTCTAAAATTGAATCCGGAAAACTCGATCTTGAAGCTATTGATTTCAACCTGCCTGCCGTTCTGACCCAGCTCCGCAACATGCTTTCAAATAAAATCGAAGAGAAAGGGCTTAAATGTGAAATGTATTTGGATAGAGACATTTCCCCGGTCCTCAAAGGCGATCCCCACCGCATCAACCAGATCCTGTTAAACCTGTTGAGTAATTCTATCAAATTTACTGATCAGGGCAGTATCTCTCTTAGTTGCAGTCTTATTGAAAGCCATGCCGACAGGCAGGTCATTGAACTCACGGTAGCCGATACAGGGATAGGCGTTGATAAAAAATATCTGAAAAAGATCTTCCAGAAATTTTCGCAGGAAAGTGTGAATATTGCCAGAAAATACGGCGGGACAGGCCTGGGAATGGCGATAACCAAGCAACTCGTCGATCTGATGGATGGGAAGATCAGCATTGAAAGTGAAAAAAACCAGGGAACAAAAGTTAGCATCCGTCTCACCCTCCCGGTAGGGCATCAACAGGAAAAAGCCGAGAAACCGAAGCCCCTCATCAGCCATCAAAGATTAAAAGGAAAGAAAATTTTGCTGGTTGAAGACAATAAGCTTAACCGCCTTGTGGCAAAAACCATTCTTGCTCATTTCGGGATTCTGGTAACCGAAGCCGTGAACGGTGAGATTGCCGTGGAGATCCTTAGAAAAGAAACTTTTGACCTTGTGCTGATGGATATGCAAATGCCTGTGATGGACGGAATCGATGCCACAATGATGATCAGGAAAGAGATCAGTACCACACTTCCCATAATTGCCCTCACGGCCCATGCTTTGAAGTCTGAAGAGTCAAGATGCCGGGAGGCGGGAATGAATGATTTTATCGCCAAACCTTTTGAAGAAGAAAAACTTATGAACGTACTTTCAGGGTTCCTGTCATGATAACGGAAATACAATACAGGGGTTATTATTTCCTATTACAGCCATAATGACGACGAATACTAATTTCTCATTGCAGCTTGCTTAATCCGGACTTACCTTTGAGCACTAAAAAATACCTCATGAAAACTTTATCTCTTGGGAATAACAAATTTCAGTGGATCAATTTAATGGTCAGTTGTTTTATTATGCTGCTTTTAGTAACAGGATGTAGCAAACAGGATAATACGGGTAATTCCGGCACAATGACCATAGATCAGTTAAAAATTGCATCAACTTTCAGTTGGGCGACCGCGCATGAGGTGAACATTTCAATAGCGGCAAAAGACAATCAGGATAACGCTATTGAAGGGGTAAGATTTACTCTTTACACTTCTAATCCGGATTCAGGAGGTGTTTATCTTGTCAGCGGCATTACCGGCCCCAATGGAATGTGGAATTCCATGGCTTCTTTACCTACTGCAATGACCAAGGTGACCGTGTTCAATAATTTTTTAGGTCTGATACGTCAGATGGAAGTGCCGGTCACTTCAACCGGAGTAAGTGCTCAATTCGGTGGGAAGTCACCGGATCCCATTGCTACAAAATCTCTTGATAACGGAGGCACAATCAAAAGCGCCGGATCCGTGCGTTGGGTATATATGAGTGGTTATACTTCACAGGGAGTCCCAAATAACCTGATGCCGGTAAACGATCCTGTTAACCAGGTATTAATGAATGATATCAATACGGCTCTGCCGGAATACCGTAATGAAGTCGCTGCACATCCCGAATGGTTCTCGGGCACTCCGCCAAATAATATTGAAATTCTGAGTTTAAGCGATGTTTACATCACCTATATAACTGAAGGCGCCGGATGGATGAACAGCCTTGGGTATTTTACATTCAATACTGGTTCTCCTCCAGCTTCAGCGGCTGCGATCGACACAGTACATATCATTTTCCCGAATGTGAGCAATGCCGGCAGCGGTGGAGGTCTGAACCCCGGGAATAAGATCTATTTAGGCAAGTTCCCTGCTGGGAAATCGATAGGCTTTGCCCTGGCTGTGCAAGGTTGGAATGGCAGCCAGACCTATATAGGTGGGGGCACAAATGTTTGGTACTCTATCCCGGCCTTTAATACGACTGATCCACTCATGCTTAAACATCTGTTCTTTTTCAAAGATCCTTCACGTCAGCAGGTTCTTTTTAGTGTGGAAGATATGGGTAAATACCAGGGTGCTGACCTGGACTGTAATGATAATATCTTTTACCTGACCATCAGCCCGTCGATCCAATCGATCAATACTGTTAACATGCCTTTACTTGCCACAACTGTTGTGGACGCTGATCATGACGGGGTTCCCGATCTTTCTGATGATTATCCGAACGATCCCACTAAGGCGTTCAATAATTTCACCCCTTCAAAAACAGGTTACAGTTCCCTTGCTTTTGAAGACCTCTGGCCGGGAAAAGGAGATTATGATTTTAACGACCTGGTATTATCCTATCGTTTTAACCAGATCACCAATGCCCAGAACCTGGTTGTTGAGATCGACGCCAAACTCATTACAGAAGCAGCAGGGGCTACACTCCATAACGGGTTTGCATTCCAGTTGCCATATACTCCCGATAAGATTCAAACTGTGACCGGAAGGAGCCTGAATCACGGATATATTACCAGCTCGGCTAATAATACCGAGGCAGGACAAACCAAAGCAGTAATCGTGGCTTTTGACGATGCATTCGATCACCTGCCCGCTCCCGGCCAGGGTATAGGTACAAACACTGAGCTGGGCGCTCCATATGTCACTCCCGACACCATGAACCTTGTGATTTCTTTAGCCACACCTGTAGCTATTGCCCAGGCAGGCACTCCTCCATACAACTCGTTTATTATTGTTAACGGGAACCGCAACCGCGAGGTCCATCTTCCCGACCAGCCGCCAACCGACAAAGTCAACGGTTCAGACTTCGGGACTGGTAATGATGATAGTAATCCCTCTCAGAACAGGTATTACAAGACCAGTAACAATCTTCCATGGGGGCTGAATATTACCGGTAAGTTCGCTTATCCCATCGAAAGAGCTGCCATCAATACTGCATACCTGAAATTCAATGACTGGGCTCAGAGTTCTGGAGCATCATTCCCCGATTGGTACCAGAACCTGCAGGGATACCGTGCAGCTTCAGCTATATATACTCATTGATCTGAGCATTTTCATATCTGCATCTCGGGGATATCACCCTCGATGATCAGATTACCTTCAGTAGCTTTAATAATTTCTTCGACACTGACACCCGGGGCGCGTTCCAGAAGTTTGAAACCCTGGGGTGTTACATCCAGTACAGCAAGATCGCTTACAATCCTTTTCACAACACCTACACCTGTAAGCGGCAGGGTACACTTTTTCAGCAGTTTCGACTCCCCCTGAGGATTTGTATGCATCATGGCAACAATGATATTTTTTGCTGAAGCTACAAGGTCCATCGCACCACCCATTCCCTTGACCAGTTTACCCGGGATCTTCCAGCTGGCGATGTCGCCTGTTTCGGAGACTTCGAATGCTCCAAGCACCGTAAGGTCAATATGACCGCCACGAATCATTGCAAAGCTCATCGATGAATCAAAAAATGCCGCACCCGGCAGGGCTGTGATGGTCTGTTTGCCAGCATTGATAAGGTCAGGATCAACCTCGGCTTTTGTGGGGAAAGGACCTATTCCAAGTAAGCCGTTTTCAGACTGCAGCGTGATTTGCATACCCTCCGGGACATAATTTGCCACCAGGGTAGGGATTCCAATGCCCAGGTTGACGTAATACCCGTCGCGGACTTCCCGGGCGATGCGTTTTGCTATACCGTTCTTATCTAAAGCCATAATATTGATTTACGAATTACGATGTACGAATTACGATGTACGATGTACGATGTACGATGTACGATGTACGATTTATCCCTAACCCCCAATCCCTAACCCCTGACAGTTACAAATTCTATCCTTTTTTCATAGTTGATGCCCTGGAAGATCCTTTGAACGAATACACCCGGAGTATGAATATGGTTTGGATCAAGGCTGCCAACCGGCACAAGTTCCTCAACTTCTGCAATCGTTATCTTTCCTGCCATTGCCATAGACTGGTTAAAGTTATTGGCAACATTCCGGTACACCAGGTTACCGCTCGCATCACCTTTCCAGGCTTTTACAATAGCAAAATCGGCTTTGAGCCACTGCTCTTCAAGGTACATTTTATCTCCAAACTTCCGCACCGGTTTACCCTCAGCAACTTCAGTACCATAACCTGCCGGGACATAAAACGCAGGAATCCCTGCTCCGCCGGCGCGGATCCGTTCAGCCAGCGTTCCCTGGGGTATAAGTTCCACCTCGAGTTCACCGCTCAGTAACTGACGTTCAAATTCCTTGTTCTCGCCCACGTACGAAGAGATCATTTTACGGATCTGGTGCTTCCGCAGAAGCATACCCAGACCGAATCCGTCGACACCTGCATTGTTCGATATACATGTGAGACCTGCAAGATCAGAAGCCGCCAGGGCCGCGATACAGTTTTCGGGGATTCCGCAGAGGCCGAAGCCACCCAACATAAGGATCATGTGGCTTTCTATTCCGAGAATCGCCTCCTGTGCATTTTGTACTACCTTGTTCATCTTTTCAAGAATCTTTCACAAATCTAAAATAATTTCAAGAAAGATCCGACCTAATGTTAATAATTGTTAAACCCCTTGACAACGGGTCCTGACTTTATTACATTTGTGACAGTAGTAATCTGATTAAAAAAAGAAAAACAGATTACGATAAAACAAATTTCCGCACGTTAAGGGATGACCTTACGTGGTTCAGAGAGCCCACGGCTCAAAAAGAAAATCCGGTTAATCGGATTACAAGCTAGACAGCTGGAACGCCCCTTTGCGGGGCGTTCTTTTTTTACTTACATTCTCACGGGAATGATCTGTGAAGTAAGCCGGCTTTTCTCGGCAGCAAATCCCATAACATGGCTTTCGATCGACTGGTCTATGGTGGAAGTGAGGTATTTCGGATCCTGATTCGAAACAGCGAGTATAAAATCACGCATCAGGTTCCAGTCGCCTCCTCCATGGCCGCTGGTTTTGAGTTTATCAACATCCTCAGCATTGGGGACAAGTTTCACCGATTTCCCGGTACGGAAGTCTGTAACCCTTAGCTCTTCCATATCTCCAACCATATCGCCCATGGCTCCCATTACGCGGGTTCTCCGGCCACCATATGAAGTGAACGCCTCCATAGAGAAATTTGCAGTGATGTTTCCCTCGAACTGGATAGAAGTGATATAATGGTCGGGCTGGTCGTTATCCATCTGGTAAACACAACGCCCGTAGTTTGTCGTCCGCAGGTATTCCATCACAGCGGCCTGCTGTTTGTCTTTGTCGTCGGGCAGATCGAAAACATACGTCCAATCCCTTGAACCACCGTAAACTTTTAGAGCCGAATACGGACATCCTGCTTCCGCTGTACAACCATCCATGCAGCGGGGCGTACTTCCGGCAGGAGCGTTCTCCTTCCTGAACCATTTAAGGTCACCCATAGCGACGATTTTCTGACAAGGCTTCCCTATCATCCATCGTAAAATATCAAGGTCATGACACGACTTGGCCAGGATGATGGGAGTGGTTTCTTTTGAATTGTGCCAGTTGCCTCGTACGTAGGAATGCGACATGTGGATATGGTATATCGGCTCCATATGCTGTATGCTCACAAGCTCTCCTACCGCGCCTTCAGCCATCAGCTTCTTCATTTTAATAAAATACGGAGAGTACCTGAGCACGTGGCAAATTGCCACGATCCTGCCGGTCTTCTTTACCATGGCAAGGATATCCCTGCATTCCTGTTCACTCTGGGCCATAGGTTTCTCGAGCAATACATCGTACCCCATCTCGAGAGCTTTCATGCAAGGCACATAATGCAGGTTATCGGGCATGGTAATAATGATCACATCAGCGAATTTAGGTCTGCGGAAGACATCTTCCCAGGTTTTAAACCTGTTGACATCGGTGACCTGGTGGGCTTTTGCATACCTCTCGTTACGGACAGGGATGGGTTCGGCAACACCGATAATTTTTATCTGTTCGGGAAAATTCGAGGCATACCCTCCGTATACATTGCCCCTGTTACCGGCGCCACAAGTAATAGCTGTTACCGGCCGGCCAAGGGGATTGTCTATAGGCCTGAAAACCTCATCCAGACCAAGCGGATATTCATATACGTCATCACGTACTTTTGCCAGTCCCGGAATACCGATTACAGCCCCACCGATTGTTAATCCAATGGTTTTAAGGGCTTCTCGCCTGGTAAGGTTCTTTTTCATAGTTTTGCGTGTTACGAAATGTAAATTTATAAAGAATTAAAACCTTGTTATGAATAATCTTTTCAGCCCTTTAAAAATAAGGGGAACCGAACTTAAGAACCGTTTGGTAGTCTCCCCGATGTGCCAGTACTCAGGCCAAGACGGTTTTGCCAACGAATTTCACCTGGTCCACTATGGCAGCCGGGCCATGGGAGGAGCCGGGGCTATCATTGCCGAAGCAACAGCGGTTTGTCCCGAAGGCCGCATCAGCATCAATGACCTGGGGCTTTGGAGAGACGAACACATTCCATATCTGCTCACCATAACAGAATTCATCAGTAAACAAGGCTCTGTACCGGGAGTTCAGCTGGCCCATGCAGGCCGCAAGGCAAGCCATGCAGCACCATGGAGTGGTGACCGTCTGTTAACTGTTTCCGAGGGCGGTTGGCAGCCTGTTGCACCCAGCGCCATTGCCTTTTCGGCCGACATGGCAATTCCTGAGGCCTTGAGCCTTGAAGGGATAGACAAAGTGCGTCAGAATTTTATCACTGCCGCAAAACGGGCTGTTGATGCAGGATTCAGGATACTGGAAATCCATGCTGCCCATGGCTACCTGCTACATGAGTTCCTTTCGCCACTGAGCAATAAACGTACCGATGAATACGGGGGACAATTTGAGAACCGCATCAGGCTGTTAACTGAAATCGTTAGAGGAATTAGGAAAAACATCCCTGAAGATCATTTGCTGTTTGTTCGTATCTCTTCAACGGAATGGGTGGATAACGGATGGTCTTTAAACGATTCCGTTGCTCTGGTGAAAATACTTAAAGATATGGGAGTAGACCTGATTGATTGCTCTTCGGGGGGTAATATCACTGGTGTAACTATCAGACCTGAACCAGGATACCAGGTACCTTTTGCAGATACCATCCGTAAGGAAACCGGTATTCTCACCGGCGCTGTCGGGCTTATCACAACAGCAGTCCAGGCTCAAAGCATTATTGACCAAGGCCAGGCCGACATTATACTGATAGGCCGTGAATTTTTGCGCGATCCTTACTTTCCGCTTAATGCTGCTGCCGGGCTGGGGCAGGATAATACATGGCCGAAGCAATACCTGAGGGCGAAGAAGAAATGGTGAAATCGTACATCGTACATCGTACATCGTACATCGTACATCCCTTCACGATCTTCCCAGATCTTCTTCTTCTCCTGCGCCCTGCACGTCGTACCAATGGTACAGTCCTTCCATCAGGCGTTTCTGCTTTTCTTCAGGGCTGAGGCGTTCGTAGGCTTCACGGGCTTCGCGGGCTTTGCGGCGTTTTTCTTCCTCGATGGCCCAGATATTGGTGGTATACTTCTCTTCCACGCAGTTTTGCAGGAAATCACGGGCCACGGTCGGGAACAGTTCGAGCAGAAGCTCATCACGCTCGTTCTCCGCCAGTCGCAGTCCGCCATAATCCTCAAAAACAGTATTCTCCTGCTTCTTATAGTTCCTTGTGTCGTAAGGGGTCTCTTCCCTTACACCGGTAAGAAGTTCCCTGAAGTCCGGATCAACGGGTATCGGGGTTTTCCCGTAGAGTCCCTTGACCAGGTTCACGAACTGTATCGATTTGGTTGTGAAGAAAGCCTGTCCTTTGTTTTCATCGATCACGCAGTTCACGGCTTGTACACCCACGATCTGTGATGTAGGGGTGACCAGGGGGGGGCAGCCTGATTTGATACGGACCAGAGGAACGAGTTCCAGAACCCGGGGCAAGAGGTGGTCCAGTTTGATCTGTTTGAGCTGGGCCAGCATATTCGTGTACATACCTCCGGGGATCTCCGCTCTTTTTACTTCTTCATCGGGTTCCGGGAAGCCGAACTCTTTTTCAATTTCCTGGCATAAAACGATAAGCTCCTTTTCCTTGTCGGCCCTGGCCATTTCAATAGCCTCGTCAAACAGTCGGTCTAGGCCCGGGTTTAAACTATACGCGGTGATATCAAAATCTTTCGGGAAGGGAGTAGTGTCAAACTCTTTGAGCTCAGAACGGATTTCTTTGAGTTCGTTGTCAATCTTTTTCACTGCTGCAAGGTTTATCCCGGTTTCGATCCCGAGTTTATCGCAAAAGATCTGGATAAGCTCAAACGCCGGAGCAGCGGGGCCTTCGGCAAAATGCCAGATGCTTGTATCAACGATATCCACTCCGTTGATGATTGCCATGAGAACAGATGCAAGCCCATACCCGGGAGTGCAATGGGTATGAAAATCGATCGGTACCCTGAGTTCTTTTTTCATTCTGCGGATGAGTTCGCCCGATTGAGACGGAGTGATCAGTCCGGCCATATCCTTTATACTGATCATATCGGCACCCAGGGCTTCAAGCTGTTTCGCCTTATCCATGAAGTAATCGATAGTAAAAATATCATGGGGCAGGGCTTTGAGGTGAATCCAGGATCTCACTTTCTGTCTTGTGCTGAATTTCGGATCAACAGTGAAGCTTATTGCGCAATCGGCCATTCCTCCGTTTTCCCTGACAAACCTGATGGTGGATTTCATATTTTCGACATCGTTCAGGGCGTCGAAGATCCGCATGATCCCTATGCCAGACTTTACCGCGTTGCGGTTAAATCCTTCGATCACTTCGTCGGGATAAGGGTTGTATCCAAAGAGATTTCGGCCGCGTGACAAGGCAGTAAGCAGTGAAACGTCGCCAACGGCCTCTTTGATTTTGTCGAGACGGGCCCAGGGGTTTTCCTGGAGATAGCGCATAATGCTGTCGGGGACAGCGCCTCCCCATACCTCCATGGCGTAGAAACCGGCATCTTTATAAAACGGAAGTACCCGGTCGACCTGTTCCTGGGTCATACGGGTAGCAAACAGCGACTGCTGTCCGTCGCGGAGGGTCAGATCTCTGATCAGAATTTTATTTCGGGATGGATCGGATTTTGATGTCATTGATTGTTGTTATTTTATTAACAATCGCAAAGTTAATGAATTAAATATTCCGTAATTTTAATTCGGAAAAACTTTTCGATGAAATATATTTTTTATTTATGGCTTTTTTTTATGCAAAAAAGCAAAATTTGACTAACTTGCGGCATCAAACTATTGTTATTTATTTCACATTGTTAGTTATGAAACAGGATCAGATTGAGGGCTTACTTAAAAAACGGGAGGAAGCCCGTAATGGAGGCGGGGAAGAACGCATAAGGTCCCAGCACAAAAAAGGCAAATTCACGGCCAGGGAGAGGATAGAGAAAGTTCTCGACGAAGGCAGTTTCGAGGAATACGACATGTTTGTTACTCACCGCTGCACTGATTTCGGGCTGGAAAATGAGCATTACATGGGTGACGGGGTAGTAACCGGGAGGGGGACGATAGACGGGAGAGTAGTTTTCGTTTTCGCCCAGGATTTCACTGTTTTCGGGGGTTCTTTATCGGAGACTTTTGCGCGTAAGATTTGCAAGATCATGGACCAGGCCTTAAAGGTGGGGGCTCCGGTGATTGGGATCAACGACAGCGGAGGGGCGCGCATACAGGAAGGGGTGAACAGCCTGGCAGGCTATGCCGAGATCTTCATGCGGAATATAGCAGCATCGGGGGTGATCCCTCAAATCTCGGCCATCTTCGGTCCTTGCGCAGGCGGAGCTGTATACTCCCCTGCCCTTACCGATTTCGTGATCATGAGCGAGAAGACCAGTTATATGTTTGTGACCGGTCCGAAGGTCACTAAGACCGTTACCGGTGAAGATATCACGACCGAGGACCTCGGCGGGGCAACAGTGCATGCGACCAAATCGGGAGTCGCCCATTTCAGTGTTGCAAACGAGGACGAAGGTTTACTTATGATAAGGAAACTCCTGTCGTACTTGCCACAGAACAACCTCGAAGACCCACCACAGGCCGACTGTCATGACCCTGTTGACCGGATAGAAGACGCCCTGAACGAGATAATCCCGGCCAATCCGAACCAGCCGTATGATGTAAAGGATGTGATCTACCTGGTTGTCGACGATCATGAGTTTATGGAAGTCCACCAGCATTATGCAAAGAACATCGTGGTAGGCTTTGCCCGATTCAACGGCATTTCCTGCGGTATTGTAGCCAACCAGCCCAATTACCTGGCCGGTGTGCTCGACATCGAAGCCTCGCGCAAGGCTGCCCGGTTTGTAAGGCTCTGCGATGCATTTAACATTCCCATCATAACCCTGGTCGACGTTCCTGGCTTCCTGCCCGGTAGTATTCAGGAATACGGAGGGATTATCATCCACGGGGCCAAGTTATTGTTTGCCTATGGCGAAGCGACGGTTCCGAAGATCACCATCACCCTTCGTAAGTCCTACGGCGGTGCGCATGATGTGATGGGATGCAAGCAGCTGAGAGCCGACATCAATTATGCCTGGCCAAGCGCCGAGATCGCAGTAATGGGGCCCAAGGGTGCGATTGAGATCCTCGAAGGAAAAAAGATCAGCGAGATCGCCGATCCCCGTGAAAAAGTCAGGTATATCAACGAAAAAGAACTGGAGTATAAAAATAAATTTGCCAATCCATACGATGCGGCGCGTTATGGCTTCATCGACGATGTGATCGAGCCGCGTAACACCCGGTTCAGGATCATTCGGGCCCTGCAGACACTGCAGACCAAGAAAGACACTCTTCCTCCGAAGAAACACGGCAATATTCCATTGTAATAAAATAATATCATGAGACCATTATCCATCACTTTTGATCCCACGCTGATCGACAGTCATGTCGTGATTGTAACGGCGCTGGGTTATTGTATCGTGCTGATAACATTATCGGCCATGGCATACATGGTAGTGCGCTTTCATGCAGTGCGCGATTTTCTTGCGGACAGAAGGCTAAGGAAGGCGTCGGCCATTGAGAGCAAAACTCCAAAAAAGGCCGTGATGACAGGGGAAGAGAATGCGGCTATTGCTGCCGCCTTGTACCTTTTTTTCTCCGAATTGCATGACCAGGAGAAATATGTGATGACCATCAGAAAGGTCTCACGTACTTATTCACCCTGGAGTTCCAAGTTCTACAATATCTGGAACGTAATGAAACATTGGTAAACGACACAGAAGTATAAAGAATATGAAAAAATTCAGTTTTACGATCAATGGGAACAATTACGATGTGGACGTTCTCGGGTTTGAGGAGAACACAGCACAAATAGAAGTGAACGGGACCCTGTATAATGTGGAAGTACGGAAAGAGTTAAAGATGACCAAGACACCGACCCTGGTCAGGGCCGAGCCGCCAAAGCCATCACCCAGGGAAGCCAGGATTCCTAAAACCCAATCGCAGACCAGCAATGTGGCCATCAAAGCGCCACTTCCCGGGACTATCATAACGGTCCTGGTCAAGCCCGGCGATAAAGTGAGCATGGGGCAGAAACTCCTCACCATGGAAGCCATGAAGATGGAGAACAATGTTCTTGCCGAGAAAGCCGGCAGTATCAGGGTCGTCAATGTAAAGCCAGGGCAGACCGTAGCCCAGAACGAGATCTTAGTGGAAATCGAATAAACCTGATGCCATGAAACTTCTGCTTATCACCGATCTGTTAAAGGGAATCTGGGAGAATACCGGATTCACCAACCTCCACTGGGACAACGGCATCATGATCCTGGCCGGGCTCATCCTGATCCTTCTGTCAATACGCTTCAACCTGAAGCCCCTGCTGCTCATCCCTCTGGCCCTGGGAATTGTTATCGGGAACATCCCATTCATGCACAGCGCCCCCTATCCAATCGGCATCTATGCAGAAGGCAGCATTCTCCATTATCTGTTCTTTGGTGTGTTGAAAGGAATTTATCCGGCCCTGATCTTCCTTGGCTTAGGAGCCATGGTCGACCTCTCGCCCATGATCGCCAATCCCAAACTGATGATCCTCGGAGCAGCTGCCCAGGTTGGGATCTTCGCAACCTTTCTCGGAGCCGCCATCCTTGGTTTTCCAATTGCCGAGTCGGCTTCCATCGCCATCATCGGAGGGGCCGACGGGAACACGGCTATTTTTCTCACTTCCCAGCTGGCAGCAGGCTTAAAGAGCCTTCCCGAAGGCGAAAAGGTAATGGGCCTGATCGGACCGGTTGCCATGGCAGCTTATCTTTATATGGCTCTGGTCCCGGTGATCCAGCCGCCCATCATGAAACTGCTGACCACACGAAAAGAAAGGCTCATCAGAATGAAACCACAGCGCACTGTAAGCCGTGCTGAAAAAATTGTCTTTCCCCTCGTTTTTCTATTGCTCACCGCTTTTGTCGCACCTGCCTCCCTCCCGCTTCTGGGCATGTTCTTCTTCGGCAATGTGCTTAAAGAATCAGGCCTTACCAGGCAGCTTGCCGGAACCGTTTCTACCACACTGATCGACATCGTGATCATCCTTATCGGCCTTACTGTAGGCGCATCAACCCAGGCCGATGTCTTCCTGAAATGGGAATCCATCCTGATCTTCGTACTTGGCGCATTATCATTTATGGTTGCAACCGCCGGAGGGATCATTTTTGCTAAAGTGATGAACCTGTTTTTAAAAGAAGAGAACCGGATCAACCCCCTGATCGGAGCCGCAGGTGTTGCTGCCATTCCTGATTCCGCACGAATAGCCCATGAAATGGGTCAACGTGAAGATTCGACTAACCACCTCATCAGCCATGCCATGGCCCCGAATGTTGCAGGGATCATAGGCAGCGCTGTTACCGCCGGACTTTTGCTCGCTTTCATCCTCCGGTAAAGGCCCCGAAATTTACTGCATGGCTGAGGAGTCAACAAGTGATCAGGAAAACCGGATTAAACCGGGTGGATGATCCAAAGAATTCCAATACAAACTGCCAGGATGCCCCCTGTTAGCGTGAACCATTTCAGGAATATCTGCTTATCCTTTACCACGGCGCGGAAAGCTACCAATCCGAGGATAAAAGCAAAGAGTATCATGGTAAGGATAGTCCCGGCAGCGAAAGCAGAAATATAAATCACAGTAGCCATCATCGTGGGCAGGGCCAGAGAAGGCAGTAATGCAAACAAGTGACTAAAACCTGCAAAGCCATGGATGATACCGATGAGAAGGGCAGTAAAAACATTGCGGCGGACCTTTCCCGTATGTTCGTGTTCATGGTCTTCGATAAGAGCGTTTTTATGAACATGGGGAGTATGCGTATGCTTATGGATATGGGGATACAGGAATGGTCTTGTATGAAAATGAGAATGCGGGTGGTTTCCATGAGAATGATGCAGGTAAGTACGCAGGATCGCCCAGCTCCCGATCCCGATCAGCAGGACCCCAATCACTGTATCGCTGTGTTTTGAGATCGCCTCTATCGGAAGATATTGCTTAAACAGTATGAAGAGACAACCAATGAGAAGCATGCCGATAGTATGCCCCAGTCCCCAGGAAAAGCCGATCATCCAGGATTTTTTCCGGCTGTCGATAGCCAGCGGAGTAACAGCCGCAAGATGATCAGGACCCGTGACCACATGCGCCACACTGGCTACAAATCCTGTAAGAAATATCAGCATAGGAATCTTTTACCGGGCTAAAATAATTAAAATATGTATACTTTTACATTTAATACTATCGGACTTCAATCCTTCAATCCTTCTGTCATTCAATCATTCTGTCATTCAATCATTCAGTCCTTCAGCTATAAAAACCCAGCATATCACCGTCACAGGCCTTGTCCAGGGAGTCGGTTTCCGCCCCTGTGTGTATCGGCTTGCCACCAGGCTCGGACTTGGAGGATGGGTTCTCAACACAAGTGAGAATGTTCAGATTTGCCTCAGCGGGGAGACTGAGCAACTGAGGCATTTTATTCAGCTTCTGAGGGTGGAAGCTCCGGCCGCATCGAGGATCGAGAACATTAAAGTCACAGAACGCGAATATGAGGCCTTCACGAAATTCAGCATCCACAGTAGCCATGATATTCCAGGGGAGATCACCGAAATCAGTCCGGATATTGCAGTTTGCAACGAATGCCTCGCCGATATTGAAAAACCCGGAAGCAGGCTGGATTACGCATTTGTAAATTGCACCAACTGCGGACCACGTTTTACTATAATCCGTGATCTGCCTTATGACAGGGCCAGAACGACCATGCAGACCTTTGCAATGTGTTCCGATTGCCGCGAAGAATATGAGGACATCCTGGATCGCAGGTTTCATGCGCAGCCCACGGCCTGCGAGCAATGCGGACCCCGTTATGAATTGTTTATCAATGGAGAGAAAACCACTTCCGATACGGGAATTATTATTGAAAAAATTTCAGAATATCTGGCGGATGGCGGAGTGGCTCTGATGAGGGGGCTTGGTGGAATGCATCTGGCCTGCGATGCTTTTAATGCAGCGGCAGTGAGCAGGCTGAGGGAAATTAAAAAGCGTGACGGCAAGCCCTTTGCCTTGATGTTCCGGGACCTTGAAACTCTGAAGCAGTATACGGAAATGAGCCCTGAAGAAGAGGAGTCCCTGCTTTCATGGAGGCGGCCTATTGTACTGCTGAAACTAAAAGGCAGGGAGGGGTTTACGCCGGGCATCAACAGTGGCCTTGACCTTCTTGGCGTGATGCTTCCCTACATGCCTCTGCATTACCTGCTCTTCAGTCAGTTAAAGACCAACGCCATCGTGCTTACAAGCGGGAATTTCAGCAGTGAACCCATTCTCATCGATAATGACGAAGCCCTGAGGCAATTTTCATCCTCAACCGATGCGATCCTGCTACACAACCGTGATATTTACAACCGTACCGACGATTCAGTAGTGCGCATCATCGGCGGGAAAGAGAGAGTCATCCGCCGTTCAAGAGGGTATGTGCCTTCACCGGTAAATACAATTCTGAATACCGAGGGAATACTGGCCTTCGGAGCCGAACTTACCAATACGTTCTGTGTGGGAAGAGGCCGGAAGGCATTCCTCAGTCAGCATATAGGCGACTTGCAGGGGCTGGAGACAAGCATTTTTTACGAGCAGACCATGGCCCGGTTTTTGAAGTTATTCAGGGTAAACCCTACTCTGCTTGCGGTGGATATGCATCCCGCATACATCTCTACCAGGGCCGCCCTGCAGTTCGGAGACCTTCCCCTGGTGAGGGTTCAGCACCATCACGCCCACATTGCATCCTGCATGGCAGAGCACGGGCTTGACGAAAAAGTGATAGGAATAGCTTTAGACGGAACGGGATACGGCGATGACGGACATACCTGGGGATCGGAGTTCATGATTTGTGACCTGGCCGGTTATACGAGGATAACCCATTTCGAATATCTTCCGATGCCCGGGGGCGATATGGCATCAGAAGAACCCTGGAGGATGGCTGTTTCCTGGCTGTTCAAGGTATTCGGAAAAGATCTCATAAGCCTGGACCTGCCCCTGTTCAGAGAAATTGATCCGGAAAAAATAGAGCTGCTCCTGCAGATGATTATTCAGAAAGTAAACTGTCCGCTGACCTCCGGTGCCGGCCGGCTTTTCGATGCCGTCGCATCCCTGCTGGGAATTTGCCAGACAGCCACTTTCCAGGCCGAGGGTCCTATGCGGCTGGAAGCTATGGTAATCAACGGCTTTAAGGAGGCGTACTCGTATGAGCCGTCCGATGTGATCTGCTTTGACGCTACCCTTAGGGCTATGGTGGCTGACATCACTACGGGCACCGACCCAAAGATTATTGCAACAAAGTTCCACAATACCATAATTTCCGTTATTTTTGAAACGGCAAATGCCATCCGCAGTCAGAAAAAAATAAACAAAGTAGTATTATCGGGAGGAGTATTCCAGAACAAATATCTTTTGGAAGGTGCTTTAAGCCTGTTAAAGGAAAATGATTTTGAGGTTTACGCTCATGCTGCCATCCCCACGAACGACGGGGGGATCGCGCTGGGACAGTTAGCGGTTGCATCAAAAAGGAGGGAAATCAAATGTGTTTAGCTATACCTGCAAAAGTATTGAGTGTTGAAGGGGCGAGCGCCCTGGTAAGCATTGAGGATGTGGAATACAAGGCAAGCCTGTTGCTGCTCGATGATGTTCAGCCTGGTGATTATGTGATGCTTCATGCCGGTTTTGCCATCGAGAAGGTAGATGCCGAAGAGGCTGCAGAAACCCTGAGGCTTCTGAATGAAGTTGCCGATAACAGCACCTACTGATCCACGATGAAGTATATTGATGAATACCGGAAAAAGGATTTGATCCTTGCGGTTGCGGAAGAGCTGAAAAGAGTTTCCACTAAGGATATCACTTTGATGGAGGTATGCGGGGGCCATACGATGGCTATCCACCGCTTTGGGCTTCATGCCCTGCTGCCGCCTACCGTGCGCCTGCTTTCGGGTCCGGGCTGTCCGGTTTGCGTATCGAGCCAGCATTTCCTTGATACCGCTATCGCTTACGCGAAAATCCAGGGAGTGATCATCACGACTTACGGCGACCTGATCCGTGTGCCCGGTTCAGTGAGTTCTCTGGAGAAAGAAAAAGCCAACGGTCACGACATCCGCATTGTATATTCGGTATTGGATGCAGTAGAGATGGCGAAAGTCAACCCGGGCCGTAAAGTGGTCTTTTTGGGGATAGGTTTTGAGACTACTGCTCCTGCTACTGCAGCGGCAATTGTAGAGGCGAAGAAAGCCGGCCTCACCAATTTTTTCGTGCTGAGCGCACATAAAGTCATGCCCCCGGTGATGAAAGCACTCGTGGAGGACGGGGTTAGACTCGACGGGTTCATTGCTCCGGGTCATGTAAGCGCTATCACTGGCACATCCATTTATAATGATCTTGCTTCGGTTTGCCACCTGGGAGTGGTGATCGCGGGCTTTGAGCCCCTTGACCTGATGCTGTCGGTACTGATGCTAATTAAGCAGTTTGAATCGGGTACCCCAAAAGTAGAGATACAGTATCAGCGGGTGGTTCATCAGGAAGGGAACAGGATTGCGCAGGATTTGCTGAACCGGGTTTTTGAGCTGAAAGACGACCGCTGGCGGGGGCTGGGGGTTATACCTGGAAGTGGACTAAAGATAGGCAGGGAGTTTGAAGCGTTTGATGCAGAGAAGCATTTTGATGTGAATGTACAAGAGCCTTCTGATCCCAAAGGTTGTATTTGCGGACTTATACTGAGGGGGATGAAGACTCCGGCCGACTGTAAATTGTTTGCCGGCGCCTGCACCCCGGCCGATCCGGTGGGAGCCTGTATGGTTTCCGGGGAAGGAACATGTGCCACGTATTATAAATACCGATCATGAGATCCGCTGAAGAGAAGATATTGCTGAGCCATGGAAATGGCGGGAAGATGATGCACCAGCTCATCGGGAATTTATTTCTTAAGCATTTTGCCAGCGAGGCATTGAGCGAGCAGACCGATGCTGCAATTCTTGCTGCAGTTACTCAGGAGATTGCCTTTACTACCGATTCTTTTGTGATCGATCCTTTGTTCTTTCCGGGAGGTAACATAGGTAAATTAGCTGTTTGCGGTACCGTGAACGACCTGGCAGTTTCAGGAGCCGACCCCATGTATCTCAGTGTTTCCTTTATTATTGAAGAAGGATTTCCGATGAAGGATCTGGAGGTGATCGTAGTTTCTTTAGCCGAAGAAGCGAGGAAAGCGGGAGTAAGCATAGTGACCGGCGACACCAAGGTGGTTAACAAAGGCAAATGCGATAAGCTGTTCATCAACACTGCCGGTGTTGGAAGTGTACGTCCGGGAAACCGTTATGTGAGCAAGGCTAAGGGGATACAACCCGGCGACCTGATCCTCATCAATGGCAGCATAGGCGATCATGGAATGGCCGTGATGAGCGTGAGAGAGTCCTTCAATTTCAGGAGCCCGGTAGTATCTGACTGCGCCTCCCTGAACCATCTTATAAAGGAAATTCTGGATCAGTCGCAGGGGGTGAAATTCATGCGCGACCCTACCCGGGGTGGAGTTGCTACGGTACTTAATGAGCTCGCGGGTAAGACAAAGCTTGGCATCGAGATTGATGAGACTGCATTGCCAATGAGCAAAGGGGTTACCGCAATGTGCGAATTGCTTGGCTTCGACCCGCTTCATATAGCCAACGAAGGAAAAGTCCTTATAGTTGCCGCTGAAGAAGAAGCCGGCCGCATCCTTGAAATCATGAAGAAAAACCCACTTGGATCCTGTGGCGCTATTATTGGCAGGGTTGTTGATGATCATCCCGGAAAAGTTGTGCTGAAGGCTGAAACCGGAGGGAAGCGCATCATCGACACATTAACCGGCGATCCTTTGCCAAGGATCTGTTAAAGAGAATCAGAGAATGCATGAATTATCACTGGCAACGGAAGTGATTGAGCTGGCTCAGCGGGAGGCCGGAAAACGGGGACTCACGGTGATTGAGGAGATCCTGATCGAAGTCGGCGACCTGAGCGGGGTTGAAGCTGATGCTTTTGAGTCGGCCCTGGGTCTGATCGTAAAAGGATCCATTCTGGAAGGGGCAGAGATAAAGATTTTACGAACTCCGGGCAAAGCCAAATGCAGCGGCTGTAATTCGGAATTCGACATGTCGCAACGGATGGCCACCTGTCCGGGATGCGGTAGTTTCCCTTCGGAGTTCAGTGGGGGTGAGGAGTTCAGGGTGGTGTCCCTGCTCGCTGGTTAGGAAAAGTTTTTTTGCAAGGATTTTTGGAAGAGCAAGGGAAAGACCAGGAGTTAAAATAAGGAAGAAAAAAATGTTTTTTTTCGTTAAATTGACAAATTAGTTAAAATAGTATAGATAAACAGATATTATTTTTACTATATTTGCATAATTATGTCGACAAAGCCAACATTAAAACCAATAAACAAAGATCTCATCTTCGACCGTATGAAGTTCGAGAACCCCTGGTGGGTAACTGGCGGCATTGAAGATGAATACAAAGAAATGCAGCCCAGGCTGTATTTCGATTTGTTTTTCCCTTTGGTTACCGAGACTGAAATCAACCGTGCAATTGTTTTGATGGGCCCCCGCAGGGTAGGCAAAACGGTAATGATGTATCACAGCATAGAGAAACTTCTTAATAATGGTATAGGTAGACACAACATCTGTTTTACCGGCATCGACAATCCCATATATATGAATATGGGCCTTGAAGAATTGTTTTCACTTGCACGTCATGCTGCAGGGAAACCGGAACCAAAAGGCTGGTTTGTGTTTTTCGATGAGATACAGTATCTCAAAAACTGGGAGGTGCATTTAAAAGTAATGGTCGACAGTTATCCGCACACCCGGTTCATTGTATCGGGTTCGGCAGCAGCTGCGCTCAAGATGAAAAGTAATGAGAGCGGAGCCGGGCGTTTTACCGAATTCAGGCTGCCAGCCCTTACATTTCACGAATACATTCATCTGAAAAATTTCGGTGAGCTTATTCGTCCGGCCACAACAACCTGGAATGGAAATCTGAACAGATTCTTTACGACAATTAATATCAAAGAGATCAATAAGCATTTTATTGATTATATCAATTTCGGAGGTTACCCTGAAGTTATCTTTTCTGAAAAGATTCAGGCTAATCCCGGCAGGTATATTAAAAGTGACATTATTGATAAAGTATTATTGAAAGATTTACCGAGCTTATATGGCATTCATGACGTGCAGGAGCTGAATTCATTTTTTACAACATTGGCCTATTACAGCGGCAATGAATTATCATTGGAATCACTTTCGGCAAGCAGCGGGGTTGAAAAAAATTTACTTAAAAAGTACCTGGAATATCTTGAAGCTGCTTTTTTGATTAAAGTAGTGCATCGTATCGATGACAATGCAAAAAAGTTCAAAAGGGTGACCTTTTACAAGATCTTTCTTACAAATCCTGGTTTACGGAGCGCATTATTCTCACCTTTGCAGGTCGCTGATGAAGCGGTCGGGAATATGGTTGAAACTGCAATTTTTGCCCAATGGTTCCACAGGGATTGGTTTACGCCCTGGTATGCACGCTGGAGTGTGGGCAGATTTCAGGGAGAAGTGGATATGGTTGGCCTGGATGATAAAAAAATGAAGCCTTTATGGGCGCTGGAAATCAAATGGAGTAACCGATACTATGAAAAACCGGGGGAACTTAAAAGTCTGCTGCAGTTCTGCCAAAAGAACGAACTGACATCCGCCCTGGTTACAAGTATTGACAAAGAAGGATTAGTGTCACACAACGGAATAGATCTCAGTTTTTATCCTTCAGCAATGTATGCCTATGTAATTGGCGCTAATACCCTGGAACAAAGAAAAAGAAAACGTTAAAAAATAAACCAAAAAAACAGATCCTATGTGCGAAACCTGCGGTTGCAGCAAAGACGGTGAATTCACAATCAAAAAAAATGGCGAAATGGCGAAATGGCGAAATGGCGAAAATGAACATGGGCATGAGCATCACCCCGGCCATGAGCATCACCATGACCATGACCATCATCATGACCATGGGCATCATCATCATCACGAAAATGGTGAAATGGTGAAATGGCGAAATGGCGAAATTCCTTTGAATATTGATATTCTTTCGGAGAACAACCGCCTGGCTGAGCGTAACCGCGGATATTTTGAAGGGAGGCAGGTAGTTTGTTTAAACCTGGTAAGTTCGCCTGGTTCGGGAAAGACTACTATTCTCGAGAAGACGATCGCAAGTATGATTGCGAGGCGAAAGATTTTTGTGATCGAGGGTGATCAGCAAACCGCGAGAGATGCCGAGCGGATTGAAAAATCTGGTGCTCCGGCCATTCAGATCAACACGGGTTCGGGATGCCATCTGGATGCTAACATGATACAGCTCGCACTGAAGAAGATGGAAGTCACGGCGGGTTCGGTATTATTCATTGAAAACGTGGGCAACCTGGTTTGTCCTGCCATGTTCGACCTGGGGGAGCAAAAGCGGGTTGTAGTGATCAGTGTGACTGAAGGGGACGACAAGCCATTGAAATATCCTTATATGTTTCAGTCGTCACATCTCTGCATCATCAATAAGACCGACTTGTTACCATACGTCGATTTCAATGTGGAGACGGTCATGGCCAATGCACGCCAGATTAACCCCGCACTTGAGTTCCTCCTGATGTCGGCAAAGACCGGTGAGGGAATGAAGCAGTGGGTGGAGTGGGTTGAAGGATTGAAGGACTGAATGACTGAAGGATTGAAGGACTGAATGACTGAGTTCGAGAATTCCTTTAGGCGATGGTTAACAATTCCTTTACTCTGCTGACGGCATTAGGGATTGAGGCTTCGACTTCGGGTGAGAGTTGCATGCCCATATCCTGAAAATCTTTGACTGAGATCGCTATAAGATGAAGTTCGGGTACATTTCCGAGCAGCATGGCTGCATCGAGCAGGTCTTTAAACCCGATTTCATGGGCGCTTAATTGTTTTGGGAAGTCTTTTGCGAATTTCGGGTGTAATACCCTTACAGTACCGGCCGGGAACTCATCAAGAGCGGCATCGATAAAGATCACTTTCCTATAGGATTGAATAATTCCGAGGAGATGAAGCCCCCCGGTGCCGCCGTCCATGACGTCAACACCGGGAAGGTTTTCCGTTTCGAGGTTCCGAACGACGTGGATACCAACTCCCTCATCGTTCATTAATAGATTACCTATCCCGAGTACCAGGATGTCGTTTTGAAGTTCGTCTGTCAAAAGGTCCTTGTCTTTAGTAGTCAGGATCACCTGGGACAGTTGTCTTTGTTGGCTTCATGGCGTTCTACCACATCTTCTTCAATGAATTTCCATCCGCCGATCATCGATGAGGTTACTCCGCGACGTTCAATGTAATCATGATAGAATACGAGGTACATATGTACGAGGGCAAACAGGATAAAGGCCCACATCAGAAGGTGATGAATCTGACGCACTTCCATATCTCCCCCTAAAAAAGGAACCACCCATGCAAACATCTTCGGCAGGAATGAGCTGCTCATTGCAGAGTACATTCCAAAACCGGTGAGGCATTGCAGGAGAAAGATCAGGAAAGTGATAAAATAGATAAGGCTGGCCAGGGAATTATGACCGATGGAGTCGATCTTTTTATTGGTAAGTTGAAGCACATCTACCTTGATCACTTCTAGCATTTCTTTCCACTGGCAGCGTCTCAATGGTATATAGTTATACCAGCGGGAGAATTCATTTCCAGTGAAACCCCAGTAAAGGCGGAAAATAAAATTGAAGAAAAACAGGAAAGCGGTCACGAAGTGGATGAAGCGGACGGTTCCGAACCAATAGTTGAACGAAGCTTCAGTGCCTTTCATAAAGGCAGGAGGGTCACCGATGATATACCCGGTGACACAAAGTGCTGTTATACAAAGTGCATTGATCCAATGATAGATGCGGACAGGCAATTCCCATACATGCACTTCACGCAAAGGGACGGATCTGTTTCTCATGGCTCAATATGTTTTCACTTCATGAATAGTAGTTCCATTTTCGTCGTACAAATGCACGGCACAAGCCAGGCAAGGGTCAAAAGAGTGAATGGTCCGGAGGACTTCTATCGGATTTTTAGTATCGGCGATGGGTGTTCCTATGAGGGATTCCTCGTATGCCGAGCGTTGGCCTTTGGCATCGCGGGGGGAGGCATTCCATGTAGTAGGAACAACCAGCTGGTAGTTGGCAATCTTCTTGTCCTCGATCACGATGAAATGTGAAAGGGCGCCACGTGGCGCTTCCACCATCCCAATTCCCTTGGCCTGTTTTGGCCAGCTTTCAGGATCCCACTTCACGTTGTTCTGAGTGCGTGAATCTCCGTTCTTGATATTGGCCAGCAGCTGTTGATAAAACTCCAGTGCCCATCCACAAGTAAGTTTGGTCTCAAGTCCTCTGGCTGCAGTGCGGCCGAGGGTTGAGAACAGAGCAGCAACGGGGACATCGAGAGCTTTAAGAGCGCCTTCGATCACTTCTTTATAGTCGGCGCGGCCTGAAGCATAGCCAACGAGGCAACGTGCCAGAGGGCCTACTTCCATCGGATGTCCTTTCCAGCGCGGGGTCTTCACCCAGCTGTACTGTTTTGAGAAATCGAGATGATCGTATGGCGGTTTAGGGCCTGTATAATTAAATTTGGTTTCTCCATTCCAGGGATGCAGTCCGCTCTCTTTACCCCCCGAATACTCATACCATGAATTGTTGATGTATTCCTGGATCTGTTCAGGATCTTCGGGCTTGACTTCATGGATCTTGCTCAGGTCACGTCCAAGGATAGCCCCCCGTGGCATCTTAAAGCTATCGGGGTTGTCGTATCCATTGGAAGGAAAATCGCCGAAAGAGAGATAGTTTGTCAATCCGCCACCGATAGCTCCCCAATCTTTATAGAAAGAAGCAACGGCTAACAGGTCGGGAATGTATACCTGATCAACAAACGTTTTTGCATCTTCGAAAAGTTGTCCTACGAAAGCCAGGCGTTCAGCATTTACAGCATTAGCTTCATCAATATTGATAGAGCAGGGAACACCGCCCACGAGATAATTCGGATGGGGGTTCTTTCCGCCGAAAATAGTATGTACTTTCACCAGTTCTTTCTGCCATTCAAGGGCTTCCAGGTAATGTGCCACAGCAATAAGGTTTACTTCGGGAGGAAGTTTATAGGCTTTGTGCCCCCAGTAACCGTTTGCAAAGATTCCGAGCTGCCCGCTTTCGACGAAAGTTTTGAACTTTTTCTGAATGTCGGTAAAGTATCCTACTGAACTTTTCGGCCAGGGAGAAATACTTTGAGCGATCTTCGAGGCTTCTGCGGGATTAGCTTTGAGAGCCGATACCACATCTACCCAGTCGAGGGCATGAAGCTGGTAAAAATGGACCACGTGGTCTTGAATATATAACGCGTTGGCCATCAGGTTACGGATGAGTTCTGCATTTGGCGGAACAGCGATGCCGAGAGCATTCTCCACGGTCCTTACAGAAGTGAGTGAATGGGTGGAAGTACACACACCGCATACACGGCCAACAAAAGCCCATGCATCGCGGGGATCACGTCCCTTTAATATGGTCTCGATGCCACGCACCATGGTGCCGGCACTGTAGGCGTCGGTGATTTTGCCATCTTTTACTTCTATCTCAACCCGTAAGTGACCTTCAATACGGGTGATGGGATCTATTACGATTCTTTCTGCCATGGCTGTTAAACTTTGGTGGTTTCAACTTTGGAACCTTCTTCAGGTTCATTAACTATCTCTTTATGTTTACGCACGTTAGTGACAATGGCATGGGCGGCCATACCGGCAACGGTGGCAATACCCAGACCCAGTCCGACATTGTCGGCAGTAGTTTCGATACCGAAACCTGCCACTTCCGGGAGGTGCTTGTAGAAGGGGCCGTTATCCCAGAATCCCTCTTCAGAACAACCGATGCAGGGGTGGCCCGATTGGATAGGATAGCTCACGCCATCGTTCCATTTAATAATGCCACATGAATTGTAAGTAACGGGACCCTTACAGCCCATTTTGTAAAGACAGTACCCGCGTTTTGCGCCTTCGTCGTCGAATGATTCAACAAACAGTCCGGCATCAAAATTGGCACGGCGGTAACAGGTATCGTGAACCCTGCGTGAATAGAAGGCTTTCGGACGATTCATGCCGTCAAGCTGCGGTATACGGTCGAAAGTAAGCAGGTGAACGACTACACCGGCCATCACGTCGGCAATAGGCGGGCAACCCTGTACGTTGATAACAGGTTTACCGCTGATGACTTTATGAACAGGTTTGGCGCCTGTGGGGTTCGGGTGGGCAGCCTGAACGCATCCGGCGGATGCACAGTTGCCCCAGGCCACGACAGCTTTACAATTTTTTACGGCTTCCTGCAGGATCTGCAACGCACTCCGTCCGCCAATGCAGCAATAAGCCTCATTTTCGGTCGGGATTGACCCCTCTACCATGACGATATATTCTCCCGGGTATTTAGCCATCACAGCTTTGTAAGCATCTTCGGCCGCGGTTCCGGAAGCAGCCATTAACGTTTCCTGGTAATCGAGTGAGATTTTGTTCAGTACAATATCTGCAACAATAGGATGAGATGCCCTGATGAACGACTCGCTGCAACAGGTACATTCCTGGAAATGAAACCAGATGACCGGAAGCCGGGGCTTCGTCTCAAAGGCTTTCGCAATCTGACTTACACCGGAAGCTTCCAACCCAAGGAAGGCAGCCATGGTGGTACAGAATTTAAGGAAATCACGGCGGGAAACACCTTTCCCCCGGAGCTCCTCATAAAATGTAAGATTCTGATTCTCCATATATCGACTGGTTTAAGGATTTAACGGGCTAAATTTATGTATAATAACGTCCTTGCCAACATCCTGGCTGTAATTTAGACAAAGTCTATATAATAATAAATATATTATGATAATCAAAAAAAATACCGAAATTTAAGCCATCAAAACCAGAAAAATCAGACCGTGGAAGTTTTCAAATTCATGCGAACCGGATTATTTGCAGTGGTCATCTCGTTAATGTTGCTGCAGTCATGTGATAGCCAACAAGATTATGAGTTGGCCGGAGAGGGTGCAGACTCCGACATTATAAAGAAAGAAGTGATTCTTTCACCCAGGACCCAGGACCTCCTGAACCGCTTTCCCACTCCGTTTGAGCTCACGAAAATGCTGGAGGAATCAGGAGCCACTTACATTTTTAGTCTCACGAACCCTCCTGCCAATGTCGACAAGTATTTTACTCAGAAGACCAAAGCGCTAAACCTGGGTGTTTACAGTACTGACCTGGCTTATTCATCAACTTTTCAAAGAACAAGTGAAACGGAAAAATTCATGTATTGTACCGGCAAACTGGCCGGTGATCTTGGAATAGCCGGTGTTTACGATAAAAATCTGGCAAAAAAAATAAATTTCAACCAGGCCAACCGTGACAGCCTGGTTGCGCTGGTGAAGCGGTTTTTCGGAGAAACCAATAATTTTCTTCGCAGAAACAACCGCAATCAGGTTGCAATCCTGGTAGCTGCAGGATCGTTTGCTGAAGGCTTATACATTGCTTCATCCCTATGTCAGTTTTCCCCGGAAAACCAGTTGATAGCACAGGCCATAGTGAAGCAGCAGAGGCTCCTCGACAAGCTGCTCGTCATTTTGGGTGAATATGGATTGGATTCGACCATCAAACCGGTTGCCGATGAATTGGCTAAGCTCAGGCCCGTCTTCAGCGATTTTGGGCTGGGTTCCGGGAAACCGGTCCCGGTTCAAAAAGCTGCCGAAATGGTCCGCATCACGGGAGAAGTGAGGTCCTTTATGATAAAGTGATCCGCAGTATATTAACGTAATAGTTTCCCGCTTATCAGGAGAAGTTCGGTTTCGGTAAGTTTGGTTTTAAACTCGGCGGTGACGAGTCGTGTATTTGCATCCAGCAGGTTTTTTTGGATCTCGCGTAACTGCAGGGATGAGATCGCCCCTACCGCAAAGCTTTCCCTTGCAACGTCCATATTTTTCCGGGCCAGGACCATATTCTGGCTTTCAAAGGAGATCATTTCAAGCTCATTGGTATATTCGTTGAATATCTTAAGCAGATAAGCATCCAGTTTGTTTTCCACCTGTTTAACTTCGAGTTCGGAAGAAGCAAAGGAGATCTTTGCATTCCGGTAGTCACGCTGAAGGTTCAGGCCGTTAAAAATATTCATATAAGCCGAAACTCCGACCACAGCGCCAAAGTTCCTGTTATAGTTAATAAAATTGGCCTGAGTCTCCGAATTCAGATAATTGACGCCGGTTGTTAGTCCGAGGGTCGGCCATTGCACAGCCCGGGTTGATTTTACGTTCAGTGAGCTGACCTCCGAATTCCTGTTATACAGCAGCAGGTGACGATTACTTTCCTTCATGCTCATCCTCAGTGAATCATAATTCAGCTGGTAATGAAGCAAGATGGTGTCTTTCACTATGAAAGTGGTTTTCACATCCCTCGACAGCAAATCATTGAGCGTAGCGAGGGAGTTATCAAAAATCGTTTCCTGGCTTGAAAGGTTTGCCATATCGGAATTCAGTTCAACCTTCGCCTTCAGAAATTCCAGTTCCGAACCGCTCCCGGTTTCATATTTCAGCCGGGCGAGGTCCAGACGAAATTTCGAAATCCCGACCTGGTCCTGCAAAATGGCTGTTTGTTTCGACTGCCTTACGATGTCATAGTATGCGGCGATGATACGCGCCAGGGTATTCTCAACCGCGATCTTTGAATTCAGATCACCAATTTCCTCGAGTTTTTTAAGTTTATCGTATGTGATGAACATTTTAAGTCCATCGAACAAGGTCCAGTTCAGGTTGATTCCAGCTGTGATGAGGTCGGTATTGGCGCTGGAATTATCCAGCTCATTGCCTGTGACAACCTTTACCTTAGCAGCGCTAAGGCCATGTGCGTAACCCGCGTTCACATCGATCCTGGGCAGCATTCCCGCATTGCCGGGGGTGGCATTGTTTTCGGCGATCTGCATGGAATTCTTTGCAATATTGATCCCGTAATTATTAGCCAGTCCGATTTTAATCGCTTCATCAAGGGTAAGGATATCCTGTGCGGCCGCTGAACATGCCGCGAAAACCAGAACAATCCCTATGATAACCTTCTCTTTCACCATTTCACCATTTCACCATTTCACCATTTTTTTCTTGTCAGATAAACATAGAACGCCGGAATGAAGTAAAGTGTAAGGAAAGTGGAAAAGATAATTCCGCCAACAACAGCGATCCCTAATGATTGCCGGCTTTCGGATGAAGCCCCGATATTAAGGGCAATGGGCAGTATTCCGAGCACCATGGCCGATGAAGTCATCAGAATGGGACGAAACCTCGATGCTGCAGCGCTCTGTACAGCAAGGAGTTTATCGAGTCCGGCCTGTTTCCTTTGGTTTGCAAATTCAACGATAAGGATACCGTTTTTTGTTACGAGGCCGATCAGCATCACGATGCCGATCTCGCTGAAGATATTCAGGGTTTGTTTAAAATACCAGAGTGAGAACAGAGCACCCGCTATAGCCAGCGGGACGGTAAGCAGGATGATGAACGGGTCGATAAAGCTTTCGAACTGGGCGGAGAGGATGAGATAGATCAGGATAATCCCGAGTATAAAAACGAATACAAGGCTGGATGAGCTTTCGCGGTAATCGCGGGATTGCCCGGCAAGGCTTGTTTTTATAGCCGGGGGGAGGATGTTTTTCGATATCCGGTCAAGTTCTTTTATCCCGTCACCCAGGGTGGCCCCCTGTGCAAGTCCGGCCGAAATAGTAGCCGAGATATAACGGTTATAGGAGTATATAGCCGCGGGGTTTATACTTTCCTCCATTTTGATGAGGTTATCAATGGGCACGAGATCGCCGGCGCTGCTCCTGACATACAGCGATTTCAGGGCATCCGGATCGTTACGGAAGCGTGGTTTCAGCTGGCCGATAATCTCGTATTGTTTCCCTTCCATGATGAAATATTCGTAGCGCTGTCCGCTGAAGCTCAACTGCAGGGTACGTGCTATTTCTTCGGTCGAGACACCGAGCAGGGCCGCTTTATCGCGGTTCACAGTGATCCTCAGTTCGGGTTTATTGATCTTGAAATCGGCATCGACGAATTGCAGTATGGGGACTTTTCTTGCCTCTTCGAGGAAGTGAGGGAGTATATCTTTCAGCATCATGAGGTTGGGGGCCTGGAGGACATATTGCAGGGGCTGGCCCGAGAAACGGTCGCCTATGGTTGGTGGTTCGAACGGGAAGGAACATATACCCGTTATCTGCATCAGTTCTTTTGAAAGCTTCCGGAATATCTCGTGCTGAGATCGTTTCCGTTTTTCGGCATCGACCAGATACACGATCTCCATCCCTTTGTTCGGGTTATCTTTAGCGCCCATGCTGGGGGAGATCATATAAAAGAACGTTGAGGCTTCAGGTACGGAGTCTCTGATATATTGGTCCAGCACAAGCATGTATTTGTTCGTAAATTCGTAAGTCGACCCTTCGGGAGCAAGTGTTGGGATGCGGATGTTGTTTCGGTCCTCGAAAGGGGCCAGTTCCGAATGCAGTAACCTCGTAAAAACGAAGATCAATCCCACCACCACTAAGAAAAGGGGCACTGCCATCCACCTTCGGTGCAAAAAACTTTCGAGAGATTGTTTGTATTGCAGGTTCAGGAAGTTAAAGAAGGGATCTGTTTTTCGCACAAGCCAGCCGGGGGGTTTATCGCCACGGGGTTTTAAAACGCGGGAGCACATCATGGGTGAAAGGGTGAGTGCCACGAAGGCGGAGATCAGCACGGAGCCTGCAACGACTATGGCAAATTCACGGAAGAGCCGTCCGACAAGCCCCTGCAGAAACATCACCGGAATAAACACGGCAGCAAGGACGATGGTGGTTGAGATAACGGCAAAAAAAATCTCTTTCATCCCCTGGTTGGCTGCATCGACGGGAGTCATTCCCTCGTTCACCTTGGTATGGATATTTTCGAGGACGATGATCGCATCGTCACAAACCAGGCCGATGGCGAGGACTACAGCGAGAAGTGTGAGAACATTGATTGAAAGGCCGAACAGAGCCATGAGGATAAAAGCCCCGATAAGGGAAACGGGGATGGCAATGACAGGTATAATGGTCGACCTCCAGTCGCGCAGGAAAAAGAAGATGATCAGGATCACAAGGATAAGGGAAAGCAGGATAGTCTGGCGGACTTCCTTCACCGCGTTTCTTTCGAATTTAGTGAAATCATATCCGATACTAATGGAATATTCGGCCGGGATCTCATCCTTGATCCGGGCCATGCGCCGGTAGAATTCGTCGGCGATAGCCACGTTGTTTGCGCCTGTCTGAGGCACCACTCCGATGATGATCACGGGTAGCATATCCATCATCACGGTAGAGCGGTCATTTTCGGGATACAGCTCAGCGGTTCCAATATCGGAGAGCCTTATGATGTTGCCCCCATCCTGTTTTACGATGAGGTTGTTGAACTGTTCGGGAGTCTGCATCAGGCCCAGCGTGCGTATAGTAAGTTCCGTCATGTTCCCTTCGACTCGGCCCGAGGGGAGTTCGATATTTTCGCGGGCGATGGCTTTCTGAATATCGGGTGAAGTGATGCCGCATGAGGCCATTTTATAAGGATCGAGCCATAGCCTCATCGAAAATTTCTTTTCGCCGAAGATCTTGATATCGCCTACACCAGGTATTGTCTGCAGTCTTTCCTTAATTACGTTTTCCATCAGGGAATTGACTTCCATTATATTATGCTGGTAACTGCGGATGACCATGAAGATGATAGCATTGGCGTTGGCGCTTAGCTTTTCAACCACAGGAGGGTCAACGTCCTTAGGCAACAGACGGATGGTCTTGGATACCCGGTCGCGCACATCATTCGCAGCCGTTTCCATATCGTTCCCCAGGTTGAATTCGACAGTGATAAGGCTGGTCTGGTCGTTGGAAACCGACGACAGCACCCTGATCCCTTCGATGCCGTTGATGGCATCTTCGAGGGGTTCCGTGATCTGAGCCTGTATGATCTCGGCATTGGCCCCGGAATAATCGGTTGTGACTGTAACGACCGGGGGATCCATGGCGGGGTATTCACGGATGCCGAGATAGGTATAGCTTACCAGTCCGAAGATCACGATCAGAAGTGAAAACACTATGGCCAGAACCGGCCTTTTTATACTTACTGACGAAAGGCTCATATCAATCGAATTTCACCACCTTCAGAGGAAAATCCGGCTTTATTCTAAGCAGGTTAGTAACCACTACGGTATCGTTGAGGCTTACTCCTTCAATAACCTGTACTGAACTGCTGTTGCGCAGACCTGTCTGCACGGGCTGAAGCACGGCTTTGCCTGATTTCATGAGGTAAACATCATAACCTCTGAGCGTCGGGATCAGTGCGGCGGTTGGCACGAACAGTTTTTTATTGATCGCTTTCAGGTTGAGTTCCACTCTTACTGAAGCGCCAGGAACCAGGCTCCCGTCGCGGTTGTCGCATAAGGCACGCAGAAGTATGGTTCTTGTTTTCTTTTCCACTTCAGGTTCCACCGCATCAATTGCAGCCTTGTATTCTTTCGGGGAGTAACCGGTAAAGAACGAAATGCCAGAGCCTGGATGAAGGTCCCCGGCATACATTTCCGGTACAGAGAAATCAACCTTGATCCGGCTAACATCCTGCAGGCTGGCTAACACCATATCGGGGCTCACCAGGGCGCCTTCGCTAACGGTCCTAAGGCCGATCTTCCCGGAGAAGGGGGCCCTGATCTCGGTTTTTGAAAAGTCGACCATCAGGATATCTATTTCAGACCTGATCGTTTTCAGGTGATTCGATGTCTCATCGTAATGCTCCTGACTAATCCCTCCTTTCGCAAGCTGGGCCTTTTCCCTGGCTTCGTTGGTTGAGGCCAGCTGTTCCTCGATCCGGAGTTTACTGATCTTTGCCTGTATGTCGGCGTCGTCAAGTTTAAAGAGTATTTGGCCCTTACTCACAAAAGACCCTTCTTTCAAATAGATCGTGATTACCTTTTTGTTTATTTCACTAACGATATCCACGCTTTCATTAGCACGCAGAGAGCCGATGGTCGAGAGCTGATATAGCATCGATGTGTCGTGGGCGATATACACTTCAACCGGGATAACCAGTTTCAGAAAGGCTGCTGCTTCAGTTTTCTTGCTGACGTTCCCGGGAAGTATCCTGATCAGGAGAAGGATCATGACGAGGCCTGCGCTGCCAAACAAAAATAACTTCCGTTTCATGTTAATACTTTTCTTTCCCCTTAATTCTTTTCTTTTCCCGGCAAAGTGAAATAGAATCTGCTTCCCTTTCCATCCGTGCTGTCAACTCCGATTGTCCCCCCGTTCCTTACAACAAATTCCCTGCAGAGAATCAATCCCAGTCCGGTGCTGGGCTCTCCCTCTGTGCCTCTGCGTCCTGTTTTTTCATCAATCTGAAAAAGTTTATCCGAAAGACTTTGTTTCATTCCAATGCCCGTATCCTTCACTGAAATTTCTACCAAATTATCGGTCATTGGCTTTGCTGAGATATGAATCTTCCCGCCTGGGTGTGTGAACTTTATCGCATTAGTGATCAGATTACGCAAAACGGATTCCAGCATATTCTTATCGGCAATGATCTCAATATCTTCAGAGACCTCATCGATGATTTCAATATTCTTAACAACAGCCGATTCCCTGACAAATATAATAGAATCCTTAAGTTCCGGTTTCAGTAAAAGTGCAATGGGATCGAAGGTTGTAAGGTTTCTTTGCACGCGGGACCATTCGAGCAGATTTTCAAGAAGGCGAAAAAGATTGGTTGCCGATTTTCTCATACTTACAGCAATCTTGTAAATCTCAGCCTTTGTAAGAGTAGGAAATTCCCCCACCATCAGCTGGGTAAACCCGAGTAATGAATTGAAAGGGTTGCGGAGATCATGGGCAAGGATTGAGAAGAATTTGTCTTTTTCTGCATTGAGCTTCATCAGCGCTTCATTTTTCAGAACAATCTCTGCCTCGGCTTGTTTGAGAGAGTCGATATCATTCAAAGTAACCAGGTATTCTTTTCCGTTTTCGGCAAGAATTCCGGCAAGTTGCACAAACTTTTTAAGATTGTAATGGAGGGACAAGGTGACTTCGCAGGTTTCTTTGTTTTTGGAGCTGAATATTTTTTCAAGAAAAAGACTAAATACCGGCTTTGTATCGTCTGTGATAAAAAAACCAAACTGATTATTTATCAAATGGAAGCGCTCTTTACCGAGAAGTTGTGATCCGGTAAGGTTAGCCTCAATAATCCTGCCGTTGCCTGAAAGTGTGAAATACCCTATTGGCGCAAAATCGTATAAAGTGGAAAATTTATTGGTGGCAACTTCGGCTTGTGCCCAGGCATGCCTTAGTTCATTATTCTGGATCTCCAGCTCGATCTGGTGGACTTCCAGTTCGTGAATAAGTCTCCGGACGTCAGTTTCCGAAGCGTCAGAACCTTCCTTTGATTTTCTCTTTTTCAGCAGTTCTAATGCCTTCCGGCGTAGAATTTCTGCATTATCTTCAACTTTGTCAGACATTCGCAACTCTGGTTCTTATCCCTAAAAAGGTTCTAAGATTAAACAAATATGAATAATTGTCTGTAAATGTAATAAAGATAATTGACACTCAACTCCTCCTTTTTTTCTATCTTTGTATAGTTATTTCTATTATTATGAGCTCTTTAGACAATACTATTCCCGAGCCCGGTGTTTCCTGGGTTCAAATCGTAAGGAAATATAATCACCCCAATCCACTAACCAGCTGGGTGCAATTATTCAGCAATCTGATTCTTTATTCCCTTGCCTGGTTTTTAATGTATATAAGTCTTTCCATTTCATATTGGATCACTTTAGCGCTTTCGATTCCGGCAGCAGGTATGCTGGTGCGCTTGTTTATTATTTTTCATGACCTTGGACACGGATCCTATTTCAGGTCGCGAAAACTTAGCTCCTGGTCAGGGATTTTCCTGGGCATCCTCACTTTTACTCCATATTACAGCTGGACGAAGAACCATTATATCCATCATGAAACCGTAGGGAACCTTGACAAGCGGGGTATAGGTGATGTCTGGACCATGACCGTGAATGAATACCAAGAAAGTTCGTCCTGGAAAAAGCTCACATACCGTTTCTACAGAAATCCTGTGACTATGTTCCTCATAGGGCCGCTATACGTTTTTCTGATCGGGAACAGGTTCACCAAGAGAGGAATGGACCAGAAAGGCAGGATGGGTGTGTATCTGACAAATACTGGTCTGTTGCTTTTTTCCGTTTTGACGAGTTTGCTAATCGGGGTGAAAGCCTTTTTGCTGATCCAGTTTCCAATTATTTATATTGCCGGCATGCTGGGATTCTGGCTTTTCTATGTGCAGCACCAGTTCAACCCGACCCTTTGGTTCAGAAATAACAACTGGGATTACAAAAAAGTAGCGTTGGAAGGCAGTTCATTTTACAAACTCCCTCGGGTCCTGCAGTATTTCACAGGCAATATCGGGTTTCACCACATTCACCATCTCAGTCCGTTGATTCCAAACTATAATTTGGCGAGGTGTCATCGTGAGAATCCTTTGTTCAGCGAGATCAGGCCTTTAAGGTTCTGGCCTGGTTTTAAAACCACAACATACCGTTTGTGGAACGAGCAGACTCTGGAAATGATCAGTTTCGCAAAAATCTCCAGATAATATACATCAGGATGATTCCGCAATTGAATTCAATCAGGGCATTGATAAACATCATACTAAAGCTCCATTGTCCTTGTTCGAGCCTGATACCTGAGGCCAGCAGGGAAAACTCCAGTGCAAATTCCACAAGGGTTCCGGTAAGAAAAAGATAGATAAGGTCTTTCCAACTGATCTTTTGCCATTTCACCAAGATGATCCCCAGCAGGAGATTAAGCAGAGCCATGCCTCCCATGATCCACCTTTGGTTTCCCTGGCCCATATTGCGCGATACCCTGATGACCGTATCCTCCAGAGGGATCCATTGCGACATGAGACCGACGAGAGTCCATCCGCAGTAAAACAAAACAGTCCAGAAAATGATTTCACGGGTACTTCTTTTTTCAAACATCACGATCACATACGAAAATTGGACGAAGCCCGGGGAAAAGCAGAACCATGCGAAGAACAGTTCAGTGTTAAGTTTGCCAGAATAATGCCGGGAACCCATGATACGATACCAAAGCAGGTAATCGATAAGGATATAGATCAGCCAACCGGCAAGTCCCCATCGGATCGGGGAATAATATTTTTTTCGGATCAGAAGGGTGATCCAGCAAGCAAGGAAGAGCAGGTCGAAAATAATAAAATCTAAGCCAAAGGTTCGGGTAACGATATTGGACATATGTAAAATAAATTTGAATTCGCCCTGCAAAAATAGCAGCTTCAACTAATTATCAGTACATTCTGATTTTTTATCTTACCTTTGCACAGAAGTATATCATTTAAAAAACATTAATGGCCAGTTCACAAGAAACATTCAGCAAGAGAGAGAAAGAGAAGAAACGTTTAAAAAAACGAGTTGACAAGCAGGCAAAACTTGCGGATCGCAAGGCAAATTCGCCTGGAGGCGGGCTTGACAATATGATGGCCTATGTTGATGAAAACGGAAGAATCACCGACACACCACCAAATCCGTTAAACCGGACGAAGGTGAATCCCGAGAACATCCGTATCAGCACTCAGAAGAAGGAAATAGAAGAGCTGAATGCGATCCGCAAAGGCAGAGTTGAATTTTTTAACCCTGCAAAGGGGTTTGGTTTTATCAAAGATGTTGAGACCGTTGAAAAATATTTCGTGCATGTGAACAGCCTTACCGAAGAGATCAAGGAAGGCGACATGGTAATGTTTGAGACCGAACGCAGCTTTAAAGGCATGAATGCCGTTCGCGTAAAGAAAATATAATCACCTGTTTTTTAATAGGCTTTGCTTCATCCTGAGCAGCCGGTATTTTTTATTCCTGAGGTTTGTTATTATCACCTGGTTTATTGTTGACTGCAGGAGGGTAAATAAGCCTTTTAATATCATGAACTTATGATCAAAGGAATGAATTTTATTTTTATAAGTCCACGGCATTGGGAACATTCAATGGGAACTACGGCTAAGTCTGTTGCTACAGAGTTCTCGAAGCTGAACAGGGTTCTTTTTATTGGTCCTCCCTTGCAGCGAAAATTACAATTATTTCACCGTCATTTACCCGAAGTTCAGAAATACAGAAAGATTATTCAGGGAAAATCTCCTGAGCTGATTCAAATTAATGAAAATCTACAGGTTTTTTTTCCTAAAACAGTTTTGGAATCAATTAATTGGATCTCTAATAAACTTATATTTAATTATCTGCACAGGATTAATGAGAAAAGGCTTTCTAAACAACTCCTGTATGTAATTAACAAATTGAATCTTTCTGATTATATCATCTTCAATGATACATCCATATTAATTGGGTTTTACTTTAAGGAATATCTGAACCCAAAACTGCACATCTATCTGATTCGCGACGCGGTTGTTATGGCAGATTATCATTCGAGGCACGGTAAGGAGTTTGAACCAAGGTTAATCCGAAAATCAGATTTGATAGTGACAAATTCTGATTTTTTTGCGGATTCTGCCAGGAAAATTAATCCAAATTCTCATATGGTCGGTCAGGGGTGTGACGTTTCAATTTATTGTGATCCGGACTCACAACTCACTATTCCCGCTGACCTTGACAGGATTGAACATCCCCGAATCGGTTATGTTGGTTTTTTGACGACGATCAGATTAGATATTGACCTGCTGATTTACATTGCCATGAAAAGGCCTGATTTAAATATAGTTCTTGTTGGACCGGAAGATGAGAACTTCAGAAAATGCAAATTGCATGAAATCAAAAACATATACTTCCTTGGCATTAAAGATCAGCCTCAATTACCCGGTTATATCAAAGGTTTTGATGTTGCTATTAATCCCCAGATTGTGAATCCCATAACCGATGTGAATTATCCCCTGAAGATTGACGAATACCTTGCCATGGGCAAACCAGTTGTTGCGACAAAAACAACCTTTATGAATTATTTCAGGGACTACGTTTATCTGGCAGATACAAAAGAGGAATATGTCGGATTAATTGAAAAGGCGATTCTTGAAAACAGCCCCGAAAAGGAGAAGGCAAGAATAGATCTCGCAAATAATCATTCATGGAAAAAGTATTCCGAAAAGGTTTATACCCAAATAGAGTTGCTTCTAGCCTGCGGCAGGGAAAAGAAAAATGCAGCGCCTTTATCTTTTTCCGATTCCAGGCGGATTTCACCACCCAGCAGCTTTAAAAAACCTTTGATGATAGGTAAGCCAAGTCCGCTCCCCTGATACTCACGCATTCCGTTCAGATTTTCATGTACAAAAGGCTCGAATATCCTCTCCTGGGCTTCGGAATCAATACCAATTCCCGTATCGATTACAAAAAATTCAACGGAATGGGATTTTTTGGAATATCCAATGGAAATAGTTCCATGATTGGTGAATTTAATCGCGTTGTTCAATAAACAGGAGATACATTTATGCAGCAATTCGGGATCAGTGATCAACGAAAAGTGTTCCTGATCTTTTGGAATTACAAGCTTAAGTGCAATATTTTTAGTATCACAATCGTACTGAAATCTGGTTTGCAATTCTTTCAGCAACTGAGCTGCATTGACATCCTTTGGTTTCACTTCAACATTACCGGTTACGATGAGTGAGATATCCAGGTAATCGGTAATAGTATTTATCAGGCGGTCGCTGGAGGCCTTCAGAAAGCGGGTGTAACCTTGTTTCTCTTCAGCCGTTAAGTCTGGCTCGGCAAGCAGGTTACCAAAACCCAGTATGCCATTGAGAGGAGTGCGGACTTCATGTGAAATATTCTGCAGAAAAGCCGTTTTCAGACGGTCTCCGGATTCAGCTTTTACAAGGGCCTCTTTGAGCGCAATCTCGGCTTGCTTGCGCTGGATGATGTCGTATCCCTGGGCAATAGTGGCAGTTGGGGTATAACCGTCTGGTGCAAACAGCGTAGCCGAATTCCAAAGTAAAGTTCGTATCGACTCATCCCGATGCAGAATCTCGATCTCGACCGTTTCCCATCGTTCTCCGGAAAGGGTTTTGTGAATCAATGACATCGCATGCGATACCTGGCTTGGCGGGAATAAAACATCGATTGATTTACCGAGGACTTCTGCCTCATTGCAACCGGTGAGGTGTTCAAAAGCGTGATTAAAGCGGGTGATATGGAATTGCGGATCCCAAACGATGATGGGCGTATTGGCATAGTTGATCAGATTTTCGAGGTAGGCATTGCTTTTATGCAGCGCTTCCTCCGCCTGCCTTCGTTTGGTGATATCCCTGAAGAAGCCCACCAGGCATTTTCTGCCGTTTATGGTCATGAAACTTGATGCGATATCCGCATAAAAAATCTCCCCATTCTTTCTGAGACATTGAATATTTTCGCCATTGGTTTTCTTTCCTTGTGCTAAGCTTTCAAACTCCGCAAGCGTTTCCTGTAAAGTATCCGCGTGATGAATTCCTGCAATAGTCATCGTTTTAAGTTCATCTTCGGTATATCCAAGCATCTCACATTGAGTTGGATTCGCAAACATGATCATTTTGGTTTCTTCATCAGTAATCATAATTCCATCGGGACTTCCATGAAAAATGGAACGATACCTGCTTTCGGAATCATCCAGTTTTTCTTTTTCTGCTTTACGGAGTTCCGTAATGTCCCAGTTTGTGCCAATCATGCGCAGGGCCTTTCCTGAATCATCGTGTTGAACAACAGCAAGTGCCCTGATGTTGTGGATAGAGTTATCCGGCCAGACAACCCTGAACTCGGTATCAAACTCTTTTTCGCTGAGTATGGCCATCTGGATTTCCTTATCTCCTCGCTCTTTATCATCGGGATGAACACCAGCCTGCCAGGCTTCGTACACCCCAATGAACTCCTTGCCGGTAATTCCATAAAGTGCAAACATCTGGTCATCCCATAACAGAATATCGTTTACAATATCGTAGTCCCAGATGCCGACACCACCAGCACGAGCAGCTAATTCCGCACGAGCGGATACCTGCTTCAGCTTTTCCTCTGATGCATCTTCACGCACTTCATCAGGGCTTACCCTGTACATCTCCCTGATGGCCTCGCTGGCATATGGGAAACAGGAGGTGCCATCGGGGCGTAGCAGATATTGATAAACAACTCCAGGGACCAGGCTGGCGATCTTTCTGAGATTCTCCTGCTCAAAAACCAGCTCTTTGTTGACAAAGATCAGCTTATCCGCTCGTTTTGTTTTCTCTTCGTTTTGATTGGCCAGCTCCTCAATAAGTTCAAGTATTCTGGCTTCGGATTTCTTTTTCAGCAAGTCTTCTGCCTTTTGGCGAAGGATTCCGGAGCTTGGCTTGTCACTGGTATTTTTCATGAACTGCTGGTTAGCATTCTTCTACAACAGAAGTAAGGAATGAGAAATCTCTATGCCCTTAAAGGATATTAAAATCTTACACATATCAGTTCCAAGGGATGCAAAATTCAAAACAAAATCAAGACTCTTTACATCAAATCCCCTGATGTATTTTTTGTCTAATGTAAAAATGTCGATTTTTTCGATGCAATGATTTGCTTTAATTACAAGGCTGCTTATCGTTGGCGTAGCTGTAAGGATTACGTTTTCGCCTGCGGTTAAGTTTTCAACATCTAAATTTATAGTTAAAGTATTGGGTCGTCCTTTATTGTTCATATATATGTCTTATAGATATTTCTGCATTACCTTATAACGCTATGTGTTAATAGTGGAAAAAATGGTTTATCTCTGCGAAGGCTTGAAAAGGCAGGCGTTCTTTCCACTCAACTTTGAAAGCTATAAATATAATACAGGAAAACCAAATTGATGAACCCACTTATTTAACGTGGCTTTTGGTAAATAATCGCTGGATATCATTGAACCATCGCTAAAAACGGACTTCCTTAAATGGATTATTAAAGACATGGCGGGTGGAGGTAAATGGATCCGGCTTCTTAATTCCAAAATAGAAATTAAAAAAGAAGGAACAAATCTTTTTTCGTATGTTTGTTATATATTTCATTGAACTTCATTCTGTTATATTATTAACGACAGATTCAGGCATGATGAAAATATCTGCACACAGGAAAAAAATTACTGCAGTGCAACTGATCAAAGCGATTGCAGATGCTTTAACCATCCCGCTCCGAGATGCTATGTCAGAAAAACCATCGGTACAACACCCTCTCCCGCACAAAAAAGAAACGGTAAGTGACCTGACATATCTCGAAAAATTTTGCGAAGGTGACCATCTGCGGATGAAAAAGTATATTGGCATGTTCCTTGATGCAGGGCCGGGATTCAGAGAAAAATTATTGACCGCTCTTGAATCAGCAAATTATACTGAAATTGCCACCCAAATCCATGGGTTCAAGACCAAGTGGGTCATGATGGGGATGCATGAGACAAAAATCCTTGCCGACAATATCGAGAAACAATGCAGGGAAGAGTATAGTCTGAATAAGGTAACAGCTAATGTAATAAAACTTCTCAGGCAGATTGAATTGGCGACATCTGAATTGCAAGGAAACTGAAAATGAAAAAACTATATTTATGAAACTGAACTTTTTACTTTTTTGCCAACAGTTTAATTGTGGATGAATTATTGTTTTAATGATCTCTAAAGCTTTTGAAAGATGAGTGCCTGACTATTTGGCAAACCGACCAGTTGTATGTTCTTTTGTATGTTCCTAATAAAAAGCCACCTACATTTCTACTTGTAAGTGGCTGATTTTGAAGTCTCCTCGCCAGGATTCGAACCTGGGACCCATTGATTAAGAGTCAATTGCTCTACCAACTGAGCTACGAAGAGGTTGGGGAGTGCAAAGATAGAAATTTTCGGGGAAATGATAATTGCCAGCAAGGAAATATTTAAATTAGAGGTCTTTTATGTATTTTTGGATGCAGGATGCAGGATGCAGGATGCAGGATTGCGGGATGCAGGATGCAGGATGCAGGATGCAGGATGCAGGATGCAGGATGCAGGATGCAGGATGCAGGATGCAGGATGCAGGATTGCGGGATATCAGATGACAGATATGGACGAAAGAAAAGATTTCAAATCGGCTTTAAATGTGATGGAGGGAGTGGAGCAGCCCGGCCAGGTTGATGCTGATGCCGTGAAAAAGCTTAAAGCAAAGCGGCAGCAGGCATTGAGCGCCGAAGATTTTGTGCGTGGCATCATATCGGAAAACCGCACTGTGCTTAGCATAGCAATCACCATGATCGAAAGCTCACTGCATGCCCATCAGCAAAAAGCACAGGAAATAATCAATGCATGCCTTCCATTCTCCGGCAAATCTATCCGTATAGGTATAACCGGGGTGCCCGGAGTTGGCAAAAGCACGTTTATTGAAGCCTTGGGGATGAGCCTTACTTCCGCCGGTCATCACATTGCTGTCCTCGCCATTGATCCGAGCAGTACCCGTTCAAAAGGCAGTATTCTTGGCGATAAAACGAGGATGGAAGAGCTGTCGGTGAACGAAAAAGCCTACATCCGCCCTTCCCCTTCGGCCGGTTCCCTTGGCGGTGTTGCCCGTAAAACCAGGGAAACAATCATACTTTGTGAAGCCGCCGGCTTTGATGTGATCCTGGTTGAGACTGTTGGTGTAGGCCAGTCGGAAACCACCGTCAGGTCTATGGTTGATTTTTTTCTTTTGCTGATGCTTTCCGGGGCCGGGGACGAATTACAGGGGATCAAGCGAGGCATCATGGAAATGGCCGATGCAATTATCATAAACAAGGCCGACGGGGATAATATAAATAAAGCCAAAGCCGCCACAATCGAATACAAGAATGCACTTCACCTTTACCCGCCTGCCGAAAGCGGCTGGAACCCTGTGGTCGACATTTGCTCGGCCCAAAGCAGGACGGGTATCGAAAAGGTATGGGATTATGTCAAAAGCTATAGCGAAAAGACCAGACAGAACGGGTATTTCGTTCATCAGCGGAAAGAACAGTTCAGGCAGGTCCTTACCGATACTATCGATCAGGCGCTGAAGCATGACTTCTATAACCGCGGGGATATTGCCCGGGCACTGAAGCATTACGAGAAAGAAGTGCTGGAGGGGAATCTGAGCCCGTATACTGCGGCAGCGGAGATGCTGAAGATAAATGGTGAAACGGTGAAATTATATTAAGAGCGAAGCAATTCACACAAGCCGCCTCAGGTGGAACGCAGTGACACCGTAGCGGCGGTGTGAAGTTGCAAGCGATTTCGCTACTTCCTCAGAAACGGCGCTATCTTCCAGTACAATTCCGAGGGATTGAAAGGCTTGATGATATACCCGCTCATGCCGTAAGTATATATTTTCTCGCGGTCTTCGATAAATGCTGAGGCAGTGAGAGCGATAATAGGGAGTTCCCGGTTTGAATTATTTTCCATCTTCCGGATCTCAAGGGTAGCATCATAGCCATTCATTTCAGGCATATGAAGGTCCATCAGGATCAGATCATATGAATTACGTATCGTTTTTTCAACCGCGATCCGGCCATTCTCCGCTACATCCACATTCACATCCCATTTCATCAGAAATTTGGAGACGATCCTCTGGTTCACAAGATTGTCTTCCACCACCAGGACTCTTAGACCCGAAAGGCTCTGGAAGCTGGCTTTCATAAGCATATCCTCGTCAAGGTGGTCTTTCTCGCTCCTTAAAAAAGGCATGATGACTGAAAAAACACTCCCCTCTCCCGGCCTGCTTTTCACGCTGATAGACCCTCCCTGCATTTCTACAAGTTTCTTTGTAATTGCAAGTCCAAGCCCGGTTCCCCCGTATTTGCGTGTAGTGGAAGATGAAGCCTGGGTAAAACTCTCAAATACCAGATCAACCTTATCCTCCATAATACCTATTCCCGAATCGGAAACCCTGAGCATAATATCAACGTCCTTTTCCCTGATTGCAGGCAATGAGGCTTCAACAAGGACTTTTCCCTTCTCAGTAAATTTTATGGCATTCCCTACAAGGTTGATTAGTATCTGCGACAGCCTGGCTGAATCCCCTATGATCACAGAGGGTACTTCAGGTGCAATAATGAATTCCAGTTCGATGTTCTTTTGGGTTGCCTGGTAGTCAAAACTCAGATGTATCCCGTTCATGAGCTTCCTGATCTCAAACTCGATGGCTTCAAACTCTATTTTCCCGGAATCGATCTTCGAAAAATCAAGGATGTCGTTGATGAGATGAAGCAAATTTTCGGCCGAAAATTCAAGGATCTCGATATCTTCACGCTGGTCCTCCCTGGGATTTTCAGACTTCAGCAATTTAGCCGTGTTAACGATTGCATTCAAGGGCGTACGTATCTCGTGGCTCATAGTCGAAAGGAACAGCTGTTTGGCCTCGGCTGCTTCCCTGGCCTGGTCGCGGGCGAGTTTCATCTCCTCTTCCGTCTGCTTTCTTCTTTGAACTTCCTGTTCCAGTGATTTACGTTGTTTATAAAGGTTGACGAACAGGGTGACCTTTCCGATGAAGAGGTCGAGAACGATAGGTTTGGCGATAAAATCGACAGCTCCTGTTTTGATGCCTTTCGTCCTGTAATAATTCTCATTGTAAATTGCAGTGATGTAAATGATCGGCACTAAAAAGTTTTTTTCATCCTGGCGGATGATCTCTACCGTTTCAAACCCATTCATCCCAGGCATCTGAACATCCATCAGGATGAGGGTAAATTCCTGGTGCCTTGTCTTTTCAATCGCTTCCAGCCCTGATTTGGCCCTTACCGGCTCTACCTCCAGATCAGCAAGCATTTCTTCTATTACCAGGATGTTGCTGATGTTGTCATCGACAATCAGAATTTTTGGTTTCATATCCATATTACTTATTTCCTATCCTTGGAACTACAATCTATTAAGGAAAGCCGATATTTCTTCAAGCCCCAGAACATGGTCAACGGCACAGGCCTGCATCGCGGCCCTGGGCATGGAATCGGCTTCCGCGGTTTCCGGATCCTGCACGATGGCCATTCCCCCCAGTTCTTTGATCCGCTTAAGCCCGAGGCTTCCGTCACTGTTAGCTCCTGTGAGAATGACGCCAATGAGGTGTTCCTGGTAGACCTCGGCCGCTGTCTCAAATAAAACATCGATCGATGGCCGTGCATAATTCACCCGCTCATCCACCGTGAAAGTAAACGTCTCGTCCGATTCAATCAGCAGATGGTAATTGGGCGGGGCCACGTAAGCGAATCCCGGCAAGGGTTTCTCCTTTTCATCGGCTTCCTTCACTTTTAATCGTTTCAGGTCGTTCAGAATATGAATGAGATAATTTTCCGAATCCGGACTGATATGCTGCACAATGATTACAGGCATGCCGAAGTCCTTGTCGATATTCTGCAAAAGTGTTCTCAAGGCATTCAGTCCTCCGGCCGAGGAGCCAATGACAACAGCCTTGTATTTTTTCGCGGGCGTCATACTGTATGCTTCTTACTGTAAATCCTCTCGCTGCTCACTACCGTGTCAAAATTACCGTAATATCCCGAAAACTGCAGATTTTCTTTTGACCCAAGGCAAAGAATGCCCCCGCCCGAAAGGGAATCAGCAAAAAGCCCGATTACCTTATCCTGCAGCCTGCGGTCGAAATAGATGAGCACATTCCTGCATACGACCATATTCACCTCGGCAAAAACCGAGTCTGTAACCAGATTATGTGAGGCAAACACGATGTTTTTCTTTAAAATATCAAGCAGTTTTGCAGATTCTGCGCTGGCCGTGTAATAGTCTGAGAACGAAGCCTTGCCCCCCGCTCTCTGGTAATTCATAGTGAACTCTTTCATCCGGCTTACAGGGTACAGCCCTTCTTTAGCCTGCCTGATGATAAGGGGGTTGAAATCAGTGGCATAAATCTGGGTCTTGTTATACAAGCCTTCTTCCTTAAGCAGAATGGCCATCGAATATACTTCTTCCCCGCTTGAACAGCCGGCATGCCATATTTTTATAAACGGAAAAGATTTCAGCATCGGGACCACCTGTTCACGAACAGCCTTGTAAAACGTGGGGTCGCGAAACATCTCTGTAACATTGATGGAAAGATCCAAAAGCAGCTGATCTACATATTTATGATTTACCAGCACTTCATGAATCATCTGGGAAACAGAACTCATACCCGAAAGCTGAAACCTGTTCAATATTCTTCGTTTGATATGAGCCTGGGAATAATTGCGGAAGTCGTAACCGTATTTATCATAGATGGCCTGTACCAGCAGTCTGATTTCGATATCCTGGTTTTCGAGCATTTCTTCCTGTACTTTCTTCATACCCGATAATTCAGCGAGATCGTTTCTTAACCACAGAACGGGCCAGCGAAGCAATCACGCTGACGAAAAGAATTGAAGCTATGATGAGCAAAGACTGATTGGTGCTGAGTTTGTACACATGTTCAAGCAGCATTTTCACGCCTACGAAGCATAGCAGCACAGCCAGTCCGAGTTTAAGATAATGGAAGCGGTTCATCACATCCATGACCAGGAAGAACAGGGATCTCAGACCCAGGATTGCGAAGATGTTCGAGAAAAAGACGATGTATGGATCCAGCGTTACCGAGAAAACGGCAGGTACCGAATCTACAGCAAAAATCACATCCGAAAATTCAATAATCAGCAGAACAATGAACAGAGGCGTGAAATAGATTTTGCCTGCACGCTTGATCCAGAATTTCTCTTCATGATCCTCTTTGGTGATACGGAAATATTTTGACATGAAGCTTACCACTGGATGATGCTCGGTGTCTATTTTCTGCTCTTCTTTGCCGGACAAGAACTCCCATCCCATCTTCCCGCCTATAATTAGCAGCATCGCCCCAAAAACATAGAGAAACCAGACAAACCTCTGGATCAGCACAGCAGAGACAAAAATAAACAGGAACCTCATGACGATGGCGCCTAAAATACCCCAGAACAATACCCGCTTGTAATACATAGGCCTGATCTTAAAGGAAATGAATATCAGGACAATCACGAAAACGTTATCCACCGACAGGGAATATTCAATAAGGTAGCCCGTGAGATATTCCAGTGAAAGATTTTTATTATAACGGCTGATGGCATCTTCCAGGTTGAGGCCCTGTATGCTGATTGGATGATGGAACTTGTCGATACGCTCCTGTATGGCAGCCAGCGTATCAGCGCCGTGAATCCAGTTGCCATGGTAGCGGATCAGAAAGTAAAAAGCCATCGAAATACTGATCCAGACAAGCGTCCAGATGATTGACTCCCGGAACTTCAAGGCATGCGAATGTTTCTGAAAAACGCCCAGGTCAATCATCAGCATCATTACAATAAAAACAAGAAAAGAAGAGAAGAAAATGAGTTCGTTCAGGTTAAATGTCATACGGAGTCAGAATGATTCTATTATAAGTCAAATTTACGAAAAATTCTTACTTTTGCAAGTATTCCCGGCACATTTCTAAAAATGATCATCATGAACGAAGCGGTAAACCTGAACCCAAATCCACTCATTAAATTTCTCGACAAACCATCAGAAGAATTTACAAAAAACGATCTTATCAGGTTCATCGAAACCAGGGGTATAGGCCTGCTGAATTTCCGCTATGCAGGCGCCGACGGGCGTTTGAAGACTCTGAACTTCATGATCAAGAGCCGCAGCCATCTCGACAGCATTCTGAGCGCCGGAGAGAGAGTAGACGGTTCCAGCCTGTTTCCTCATTACGTTGAAGCCGGGTCCTCCGATCTTTATGTGATACCCCGTTACAGGACCGCTTTCGTAAATCCTTTTTCCCAGTTCCCGGCTTTAGATATACTCTGTTCCTATTATGACAAAGACGGAATGCCATTTGCCAATTCGCCGGAGTATATTCTACGCAAGTCGCATGAAGCCCTGAAAAACGATACCGGCCTTTCGTTTGAGGTCATGGGCGAGCTGGAGTACTATATTATCTCGGAAAAAAACAATCTCTTCGAAGCTGCCGACCAGAAAGGTTATCACGAATCGGCGCCCTTCTGCAAATGGGAAAACCTCAGGATTGAAGCCATGCAAGCCATTGCGAGCTGCGGGGGTTACATCAAATACGGACATTCTGAGGTAGGCAATTTTACCGAGACCGGACTGAGCTTTGAACAGAACGAGATCGAATTTGTACCTGTAAAACTCGAAGATGCAGCCGAACAGATACTCCTTGCTAAATGGATCCTCCGCTCTCTGGCATACAAGCACGGCGTTACGATCACGTTTGCCCCAAAGATCACTTCAGGCAAAGCAGGAAGCGGACTACATGTTCATACCCGCCTGATGAAGAACGGCAAGAGCCAGATGCTCGACAACGGCAAGTTGTCGGATACAGCCCGACGGGCGATCGCGGGCTACCTCGACCTGTCGCAATCACTCACCGCATTCGGAAACACAATTCCGACATCCTATTTCAGGCTGGTCCCACACCAGGAAGCGCCGACCAATATCTGCTGGGGCGACCGTAACCGTTCGGTACTGGTGCGGGTTCCCCTCGGCTGGGGCAACAAACACGACATGATCACCGACGCCAACCCCTTTGAGAAAGATACCCAGAAAGGCTTCGGAAGCCGTCAGACCGTTGAGTTCCGTTGTCCGGATGGCTCGGCGGATATCTACCTCCTGTTCGCCGGACTAACAGTGGCTGCAAGGCACGGACTAAAGATGAAGGAAGCCCTGGAATATGCCGCGAAAACATACGTCGACATCAATATTTTTGATGAGAAATTCAAACAACGGGTCAAAGACCTTCAGCACCTGCCCGATTCCTGCTGGAAAAGCGCCGGATTTCTGCAAAAACAAAGGGCCATCTATGAGAAAGACGGAGTGTTCCCACCCCTTGTGATCGACGGTATTATTAAAAAACTTCGGGGGTACAACGACGAATTCCTGAGGGAATCGATCAAAGATAACGAGAAGGAAATACTAAAGATGGTGAATGCATTTCTGCATTGCGGTTAAGGAGCTTCGCTCCGATAACAGATAACAGATAGCAGATATCGGATATCAGATATCTGACATCTGTCTTAACGCCATGATCACCGGATGTAGCATTCCAATGACCAGCAACAGGGTGATGAACGGCCGGTTTATATTCTGCCATTTGTAGTTGCGGCGTTGAATGGCATCAAATGCATGATTGATCCCCGAGAAAAAGAAAAAGAAAATAAAAGCAAAAAAGATCGTTAGCTCGGCTTTGATGCCCCAGTTCGTAAAATATACAACTATCGCAACAACAGCGTAAGATAATAATGCAATAGCTGATTGTCTCTGATAGTTGCTTCCAACTTCAAATCCCTTCATCTCGGCAGATTGTTTTGCAAAGAAAATCCCTTCAAATCCCGATATCCCTGCAATCGCCACAATGATCACCGGAATCATGAAATGAAGCTGGGCAAAAGGATCGTAACCACCAGAGTATCCAATGGAATAACCAAAATAGAAAGCTGCGCAGACAATTCCTATCCGCAGAAAATCTAATATCTTTATCAGCATGGCATGAGTATTTGGGTTATCGATGACACAAATGTAATCATTTCAGATTACAGATATCAGATATCGGATATCAGATATCTGTAATCCGTCATCTGTCATTTTGTCATAACTTCTTCGTGGATTTCCGTTGGTATGAAAATTGAACATCCATCATCAGCAAACACAAAATTAACATAAAAAAAAGGAGGTAACCCATGACACTGATAAGATGGCACCAGAGAAACCCATTAGGGGATATGATGAGTAATTTATTCGAAAATGAACTTGGTGATTTCTTCGGAAAACGCATCACCGATCCGGCTGCGAACATCGTAGAACAGACTGATTCGTTCATGCTGGAGATCGCGGCTCCCGGACTGAAAAAAGATGATTTCAAGATCCATCTTGAGAACAGCGTTCTTACGATTTCAGCCCAAATTGAAGACGACAAGAAAGAAGAAGGCAAGAACTATACCCGCAAGGAATTTTATTATGGCTCGTTCAGCCGTTCGTTCACACTGCCCAAAACGATCGACCTTGAAGGCATAAAAGCCGATTACGAGGAAGGGATCCTTAAGGTTACCATGCCCAAGCATCAGGAAGCAAAGCTGGAAACCAAGAAAGAGATCAAGATATCGTGATTGGGGGTTGGGGGTTGGGAATATTGAATATTGAATATTGAATATTGAATATTGAATATTGAATATTGAATATTGAATATTGAATATTGAAT